>MDTG01176508.1_pt1 | contig 11641 bp, 17 predicted proteins | sample 811421 | NCBI WGS metagenome assembly MDTG01 (sample SAMN05326645, study PRJNA326480) | marine metagenome | isolation source: seawater | place: Pacific Ocean: South East | collected 2011
ACTTACACTTCTTTTCATCTTTTAATTCTAACACTTCTCTCTCTCTTTTTAGGTGGATTATTCGATTTGTTATATCACGCAGTTTCGTTGTGTAGTCTTGAACGGAAAAAAAAATACATATATTTATTTGTTTATTTATTTTTTGATTTTTAATTATATCTTAATAGTAGTCTAATGCAAATGTCCTGCCGAAACAGGAGCTGACTGTGATGTTATATTGTTATTTAATTTAAGTAAAGCCTCTGCTGCTATTATTTCCGCATTTTCAGTCGGTATAAATCCATAATCTCGTAGTATAGTGATAGGATATTTTGTAATATCAACAACGAAATTAGGCGTCTCCTTAGCAAAAGCAATCTTTGGCAATATAATTCCAAGCTTTTTTAATTTTGCTTGATATTCCGCTGTATGTTGATCTACTTTTCCATTTTTAACCAACTTCATTTGAAATTTTCCGTCCGAATCTTTATATTCACTTCTCACCTTAGGCAAATAATATTTATATGCTCTTTGATGGCAGAATTGGTATAGTTTCTTACCGCTAGGCCATTCATATCCTCCCATGTTATAGCATAATCCAAGTAGGTTGCTTTCATGATAAGTTAATCCTATATATTCTTTAGGCTGATAACTAGTAACGCTTTTAATAGGAGTCATGTTGAATTGTTTAACAGGACTCAAGAATAGCGACAAAGAAGGTGAGTGTGATATTTCATGCGGATTTGACTCTCTCCACATTATAAGGTGTGGTTGTTTAGAGCAATCAATATTAATCATACGTCTCCTTCCCGGATAATGTTTATGCATATATGCTGGATCAATCATAGTGAATTCAGAGCCACCATGTTGATCGTGATATGTTTTTAATGGTTTAAGGTCGGCGTCTTTCATGTCCCAAAATCCAAATCTCCTAATCCCTGTTAAACCTACTATAGTAGCAATATCACCTGGTATAAGGCTAATTGTTCCCGTATCATCAACCTTAAACAACTCATGAGCCTCAATATGAAGGCTTTTGGGTTCGTTTTTAAATTTAGTACATTTCCTTAAACGATTCGGCAAATATTTCATACCAGTTCCATATATTGCGCTCATTGATTGACGAAATTGACTGTTATTTTGTATTAAATGATGGATCGGTGTCCCATATTGATGTAGCATGCCTTGTGCGTCATCACCGGCCTGTCGTTTTTTATATACAGCAGGGTTTAACTTTTCTTCCATTGTTGGCTCTGGAACCTTAAATTCATCTTTAAATATAGCATTAGCAGTATTGTAAAATGAAGTGTTTTTAAGAGCTTTTTTAAGCTTGGTTTCATCGACTGGTATTGCTATTACAGCAACACCATAATTATTGAGGATCGGTAATATTTCATCATGCGTTTTGGCTGTTATAAGCATAGCATCAACCTCTCTGGGATTAAAGTCCATTTTCAACGTAACGGTATAATGTGTTGGTATTAAGTAGTTATAAATAATATGTTAGATAATGTTTAATGTAATTTAATAGTACAGACTTTTAATCAATTTTGCAATTGCAAATATATTTAAACATATACCGTATTATTAATTAATGGAACAACCTGATTATTTAATTTTAAACCCAGTATTTAATAGTTTTCCATATAATCGTAAATATCATAAATACGTGCATATTGAAACTCCATATATAAAAAAAGATAACACAATAATATGGAATAAAATTGTGGTATTACAACCAGGAAAACTATTTATAAAAATGAAAGATATCAGCAACTACAAAGAATATATGTTAGAGAAAATAGGTATAAACTAGCAACTAAATCATTATTTAAAGTTATTTAAACCTATTTAATAACTTTAAATTAATGTGTGACAATAGCCCCGATATTGAAAATAAAAAAAACTCCAAATATGTTAATAAAATAGAATATACTATAAATAATATTAAAAATGTAATTGACGAAGTTGAAAGTGATATTGAAGACAATTACGATTGTGCGGTTGAAACTATTAAAAATGCGCGTATAAAACTTAGCAAACACGATATTGATTACATAAATGTAAACATTAATATACGGTATATTTTAAAATCATTATTAAGAATGTATGATATTTCAATTGATAATTTACCATTTGCCTCAATTATGGGTTTTATAATTACGGTTACCTCTTTTACTTATACTTGGAGCGGAGTAAATGGTGTAGACAGTTTTTTTTACAAATATTTTAATAGTAATGATGTTGATTTATATTTATACTATAGTAAAATGGCAACAACATTTGTAATATTACTTCATGTTGCTATACTTTTACATGGTTTCAGTATATTTATATTAGAAACATCTAGGGAAGTATATAATGTAAAACGTCCAGGATGTTATTGTTGTAAAAAGTATAAAGTATCGCAATCTATAACACCACAAAACCATAATTTAAATATGATTAATACTCCAACTAAACGATGTATATTAGCCCAATGGATCGCTCAAACAGTAACACAAATCCTATGGGGGTTTATAGGAACCTTATCATGTTTTGTAGTATATATTTTTTCAATCGCTTTATTTAATATGTCTTCTATCGCAACTACTACTTCTTATTTACTGAAAACCAATTGCAATAAGTTTAAAGATTTTGTAGTTAATGTAAAAACACAATCAAATAACTATTTAATATTAGCAAAATCAGGTATTAGAAAATCAAACAGCGCAATATTGATAATATTAAGTCAATATAATAAATGGATTGATATGAAAAACAAGTTTTTAGAAAATACACAACAATCAATTATTGATACTCCTACTAAGGTAGAAGTAAAAAGGGAAATAGTATATATTGGTGATGATAATTATTACATTCCAAGTAAATTGGAACATTATGCATCAAATAATCGTATATTGACACAAGAAAACAATACCAATGAATTTAATATTTTAAATGAACTATCAAAAGGACAATCTGTTATATCTATTCTAAATAAAACAATTATTGAAACTGAAAATCAATTGATATATTATGAAGATGTGTTTAGTAAATCACTAAATGTGTGTTATGATTATGGAAATATATACGACTCATTTAATTATATTACTATTGGATTATTACTATTATTAATGTCTCATTTACTTATGACATCCGCTCATTATAAATATTTTTCAGTATGGTTGTATGAAGTAAAACTAGCAAAATTAAATCGATAATTTATTTAAATAAATGATAATAAAGTATAAAAAAATACATTATACTTATTAAAATAACTGTCTGTATAGGATTTAAATAATCAATATACAGCAATCCAATCGCTAAAACCCATAATATTCCTCCTAATATAGCACCATTAATATATTTTACAGCATCTGTTTTATTATTTTTAGTGTATAATGTATATAAATACAAGTAATACGCACCCAATGGCAAAGACCCATAAACAAAGCCACTAGAATAACTGTTATAAGTTTTCGTAATATAACCACACCCAGCAATTAACAATCCTCCCGTAATAAAATTAAATACTATTTCTTTATCTATCATATATATTATTTGACTATAATAATATATATTTCAATTAATACTTATTTACAACATTTACATAATAAATCTAATACACAAAAAAATATTAAAAATAAAAATATTGCACTAAGCGCAAACAACATAAAAACAAAAAACCTATCCCATAAGTAATCTGAAAATCCATACATAGCCCAACTAATTACAGACAAAAATAATAATAAAACAGCTAAAGATAAAAATGGTAATATAGCAGACCGAATATGATAATGACAAACATCATTAACTATCGTATTTTCTATTTTTTCACAACAGGATAATTGTTTTTCGGGTATAATACGTCTACATGTTGGGCATTTTCTATCAAATTCTGTCATTATTTTATGCCAACATTCAGAGCACATATTTGTATTGCAATTATTTAAAGGACAAGTTTCAATTATATCTATATTATTACAAATATCACATTCATCAGTAGGATATATTTTATAATTTTTAAATCTAGGTAAACGATTACTATTGTTAATAACAACTAAATTTTGTATAGAGTTCATTAATAATATTGATAATAAACATTTATATAGTTTATACTTTTAAATTCAACACATATCTCTCCCTTTTATATTTAGAATAAATAATAATGATTGTTAATATATATATGCCAAAAATACTACCTACTTGTAAAGATGGGTTTGAATTAAACCGTGAAAATGGTGATTGTAGATGCACGCGTAAAGTAGAAAAAAAAACAAAAACAACAAAAACAACAAAAACAAGAGTTGTGAAGCGTAAAACAAACAAAAAGAAAATAAGCAAAAGTTTAAATAAATCAATTAGCTATCGTTCAAAAAGTGTAAATCGCGAACCTTCAGTTAACCATTCCTTAAAATTTAAAGATTATATTAAACGTATGAAAAAAATAAAAAAAACACGAATTAATAAAGCAAAAAAACTATTAAATGTTTATAAGGAAAAAAGCAAGGAAACCTCATTATCAATCAATTCACCAACACAGTTATTGAAAGCTCAAAAAAATTATGAAGAACTAGGAATAAAGGCAGGCGATTGGATGATGGACCCTTGTTACTTACTTAGAAATCTAAAAAAAAAATTAAAAGTAAATAAATGGACGGATAATCTTTTAATAAAATTAAATAATACAATTCCATATTTAGATAAACTACCTAAAGAAAAATCAAGAAACAGTCGTTATAGTTATGGAAATAATGTAATAGAAATTAATCAAAGAATTGGGGCGGGAGCATACGGACAAGTATGTAGCGCATCAATTATTGATAATTCATCAAAAAAATCTAAGCCAATTGTTTTAAAATTAATAGATCCGTCTACAGATGTTTTATCTGTATTTACAGAAGTAATTATACAGATGGAATTGTTTTGTGATATGAGAGGTAAATTTGGAACTGGTGCACGTATACCAAAAATGGAATTTATTTCCAGATATCGAGATCAGTATATTATTGGAATGGAACCATTAGATGGCACTTTTGAAAAATTATATAAAGATAAAAAAATAACTTGTCGAGAAAAGGTGAAATCAATTCAAAGCATCGCGAAATTTCTTATTCCTCTTCAAAAAAATTATAAGTTTATGCATCGTGATTTTCACGCATCAAACATTATGTATAAAAAAAGCGGAACACCTGGTAATGAAACTTATAAAATGTATATTATTGATTTTGGAATGTCTACTGCATTAATAAACGGTCAACAAATAAATAAAATAACACATATTTATAGGATACCTTATAAATTTAATCCATCACACGATTTACGACTTCTTATTACATTTTTAAGCACTGCCACTAATGGACCGTGTATGTATTTGTTTTTTGCTATGTTGATATCAACCACTTCTATATTAAGATATAAAAAAATAAACAACACACCTATGTTTCACCACGGTTTATACGATGATGCGATTGAAACATTAGATGAAACATTTACTCCAGAAAATATAGTAAAATTATGCGATTTCTTACTTGGTATGAGTGCTTTAGAAAATGAAAAAATCCATGTCGATGATTTCAATAAATTAGTAAAGCATATATGTAATAAAAAGGTGTATAAATTATCAGTTACAAATCCTAAAACTATAATAGAGAACAGTGACCTTAACTTGAAAAAAAGTAATTTCTATGAATGGATTGATAATTTATTTCCACCATCACCATATTATATGAAGCAAATTAAAAAAGAATATAGTAATTTAAAAATAAAAATAGCTATATAAACAAACAATAATTAAACAAAATAATCATTCTATATTAATTTAATTATATATTCACCTGGAATATATAATTCCCATTTATCACCCTTATTATTATGTATTTTTACATATAAATTATGCGTCGCTTTTTCTATTTTCCATTTGCAATCTACATATGTTCCATTTAAATAAACAGCAAAATATATACTTTCACTTGTTTCACATTTATACTTATATGTTTGTCCATATTGATGCTCACAATATATACTATCCGTTTCTCTAGGAGATAATTTTATAGAGAATACGGTAGGCATATCAAAAGTAAATAATTTCCCGGTTTTGATTTTGGGAATAATACGGTTCATTATTAGTTATATTTAAATACTATGTAACCTGCCTTGTGTTGTGTTTTGTTGTGTTGTGTTGTGTTGTGTTGTTTTCAACTTTAAGTTAAATAAAAATCAATTTAATATAAACAATATTAAAAAATAGTAATTAACTAATTAACTTAATTATTCTATAAAACAACACATATTTATGTTTTCACAATACATTCCAATTAACTCTCCATCTTCCGTATATAAACTATCTTGTTCACTTTTAAACATTTTGACATTTTTATACTTTTCATTATTCCCTGTATAACTAAATGGTTCTACTAATATTTCTTCATCGCTATCATATTCATATTCTGGTTCTGAATCACTATCTTCACACACATGCTGTGATTGATTTGATGTCATATTACGAATTAAATCGTCATTGGTTGTTACATTAATTTTCTTTGGTCTTCCACGCGGTCTTTTTACTGGTTGGGGTGCTTCGTCTTCATCACTCGTGTCCATTACTACCGATACATCATTGGCTCTAGTATTGATTTTTTCATTTGATATTTCATTTATGTAATCCATATTAAGCGTCAATCCAAGTTTTGCCGCTTGTTTTTTTATTTTTGTAATAGTTAAACCATGTTTTTTCAATGTCTTTTTATAACACAGCATCTTATCAAATCGCGTTGGTTTATTGTTTTTAAAACCACCAACTACTCGATCGGATATGCAAATTTTGTTAAAGTTGAAACTACATATTTTACAATATTGTGTTTCATTTACGCATTTTTTATTACATTGAACATATAGTCCAATTTTCTTTACAATAGCACAACAACCGTCGCCTTTTTCATTGACATATGGGTATTTTAGAAAATGGTTGTTCATATTTAGTTATGTTTGATTTATGGTAGTTAATGTTATTTGTGTTGTATTTTATTATTAAAAATCTATCATGATTATTCAGGTTGTACTTTTTCATCAATTTAAGTTGTTAAGTTGTTAAGTTGTTAAGTTGTTTATTGTATTTAATTACTAGTGTTATGAAATTACGCCCTATGAATTATAGATGTTATCATTTCAATTATTTTAGTTTTCTTGGTTTCAAATGATCCATTAAATTCGGGTTCTCCATCTAATGTTAAAACATTGTCTTTTCCACTTAACCATCTTTCATGCATTTCATTGCATTTATATAAATAATCCAATGACATTGTTTCACCTGGTCGCTGTCGTTTTAATATTCTTTCCATAGCAGTTTCTGGTCTTGTTTTAACATATACAGTATGTTCAACCTTTAAACTCATCGACAATTCATCAAACCATTTCAAATAAATATTATATGATATATTATCCATAATTGATTGTTCATATAACATTTTGGCAAATACCTGCCTATCGGTTTCAATACTTCTTTCAGTAATTAAAACACATTTTCCATTATACATTGCGGCCGCCTTTCTTAAATCAGTTAATCGTGTTATATACGCCATCATTTGAAATTGAAACGCATACCTTTGTTGATCTTCATAATATTTTTCAATAATCCCCTTTCCATCCTTATCACGAATTCCATTCCAAACCTTAACTGGTTCATCAATATAAATTATAGGATACACTTCACCATTGTGTGAAATTGTTTTCACTTCATTTTTAAGGGAGTTTACAAGGGTAGATTTACCCGAACCGATATTGCCTTCAATTGAGATAATTAACATTTTAATGATTGATAATAATAATACAAGTGATAATTTACAATCAATATTGTATATAAAAATCAAATCAATTTTATATTTTTATATCTCTCCCCTTTACAACCATTCTTGTATATTAATATCATCTATAAGATATCGCTGCTTAACTTTTAAAGCGTGCAATTTCTCAATAAGCCTACTTTTTATTTGTAAGAATTCACTTACTTCATTTAAAATAAAGTCGAAATGACGAATAGGTGACCAATGTTCTCCACAAGTAACCGATTCACAACATAAACAACGAATTTTAAATTGGTTAAACAATATATCGTTTATCATTTTACTTTCAGAGTAAAGCATTTTCTTGTAATATATTGTTTCACCAGTATCTTTTAGCTGCAATACAACAGTTGGTTGAATAAACGGATATTCATTAACAAATTGAAATACTACATTTATATTGTAGTGTAACATCGGCATTAATAATGCGGTTATATATACACTACGAACATCCTCATTTAAATTATAAACCTTAATTTCACTTGATATTATACCGGTTTCTTTATCATCGGTTTCGTTTAAAATCTTTATTTCATTATACAATCTTCTTTTGTGACTTTGTCTCAATGTAGGATCATTTCGCAAATCCTCTTGCAAACATTGCGTGTAGTGGTTTTCATTAAATATGTTTTTCATTTTACAATACAACTAATAATATTAATTATATTATAATTAAATAGATGTTGGGTTAAAGTAATATAAAAAAGTGTGTAATACTTTAAATTCAATTTATAAATAACCATCAAACAATATAAATAGTATAATATCTAATTATTTCTGCATATTACTACATTTTAAGTAATCAAAGTAGTTTCGTTTTATTTCTCTATTAAATAACTTTTCTTCGTATGGATTGGTTGGAAGTCGTATAATATTTCTGCGTAACTTATCAGCACAACGACAATCTACGCCCTTTACTGCCTTAGCACAATTTTTAACACTCATCATTTGGATCCATCTCATTTTTGTATTTATCGTTGCAATCATTTTTTGTAATTATAATAGTTTTGATATATGTATGTTTAAGTATTAAACAAAATCAATTTATTACATAACCGACTAATACAAAAACTAAATTGATATGTTATAATACATTATTAATAATGTAATAAAACATATGAATAATTTAGACACAGAAAACATTAAAACAAACACTATGTCATCAATCGAAAACGCACAATCTGCAATTATTAAGGATGTTGACAAAAAAGAGAAAAAGGTAAAGAAATCAAAAAAGAAAAAAGGGAGAGATCGTTGTTGTTTTAAAGGATGTAAAAAAGCTTTAAATCTCGCTACAGTAACGTGTAAATGTAATAAACGGTTTTGTGCTTTGCACCGTCTTCAAGCACAGCACGATTGTGAAGTTATAAATAATATAGACAAAGACAAATTAATGCAAAAATTTGGATTAGGAGGGGGTGATTTTAAAAAGCTACAAGTAATATAACTTTGTATTATTAAGTTGGCATTAAGTATAAAAATACGGGTTGTTATATAAAGTGCATTTTTTACATACAAAACTACATAAATCATCATAATCAGAACATCTCTCCCATTCGTGTTTACAATCTTTCCAAACTTCTTTAGATATTTTATCTTGCTGTTCTTTATTGTCGCTTAATCTTTTTTTTAAAACATTTTCTTCATGTAACAATTTTAAATATAAATCAACAGACGCCATATATAAAAAAACATAATATTTTTATTACATTTTTAATTATTATTTACAAATGTGTATCATTTATATATATTTTAACATCTTAAGAACTTTATTAGAACCTCTTTCCATAAACAAGGTAAACCCTACTACTAACAACAATCCCAATACTACAAACATATTTTCATGCAGTGAAAAATTATAATAACTTAATATAAATCCAGAACATAAAAAAAATGATAGGTAACTTAAAACCAATGCCATTTTGACCGTTTTAGATATTATTAAAAATAAAATAATAGAAAAGTGAATTATAATTTGTAATATAAACGCGTTCCAATCTAAATTTTCCATTTTTTTAGATATGTAAAACGCATATAAATGAGATAAAGGGTCACTAAACATAAATGCTACTACAGCGCTTATAATAATTGATTTATTCGCACCAGACAAATACAATCCAGTTACAATTGACAACGCAACGATATAAGCAACAACTAATCCAAATACCTTTTCATTGTATTTATATTTTAAATTTTCGTTATCTAATAACATAATATAATATATAAATATATTATAATGTGGAAATTTATCATGGGGTTTACATCAGGAATATATGTTGGAACATATTACGACTGCAAACCAATTATAAATCAAATACAGCAAAAAATAAAGGAAATTATTCCTAATGAAAAATCTAAATAATTATAGTTGTTAATTGTTAATTGTTATAGATAGGATAATCAGCGTGTTATTTATAGGTAGTTGTAAAATGTTTGTGTATCTGTTTTTGCATGTTGAAATAAGTCAATGTTTCAGTGTCGTGTTGAAATAATGTATTTAATTTTACATCCGGAACTATACACTGATTATTATTAGGATTTTGCAAATTATTTGTTTTTATATAATCCATAATATATTTAGTCACCTCCATTCTAGCTACTTTTTGTCCTTCTTTTAAACCCATAAAACTACTAAGTTTTTCGGATACATCAATTGGGATCGCAAGGCTTGACTGTGATTTTCTTTTTTTCTTTTTCATCTTTTTTTCATTTTTATCCATCTCGCGTCTCTGTTGCTTTAGTTGTTTTTTTACGGATTTTTCAAGACCCTTAATTTGATTAATAACCGACGAAAAATGTAGTTTTAATCCATTTAATGACGCCAAAATCTCCGTAAACTCATCTTCAATAGTATCTGGTGTTTTTTCAACTTCCTTACTCATTTTATATTTGCCTATTTGTATAATAAATAGAATTATTTAAATCAATTTATTATATATTTAAATCGAACACACACTTTATTGAGAAGGTTGCGAAGCAGTGTATTTTTGTTCGCGCGGTGTTTTGTTTTTCTTTTGCTTTTTAGGACGCTCGTTCATTGTTTCACACATCAACTTTCCCCCCCACATACCCGTAACATGAGATGCTTGGTAAGGATATTTACTTTCTTCCGGCGTGCTCACCAACTTAAACTCCACATACTCCCCTTGAACCAAATAACGATATTGTTCTTCATTTACATTTACACCACTATGATGCACAAACACATCTTCATCTTTATTTTTGTCATCACACGATGTAATAAATCCATAACCACTTTTATTATTAAACCACTTTACCCTTCCCACATATTGATGTTCAGTATCAAAACTACCTTTATTTGCTGACATTTATAAATTATTCTTTTAATTATCTTTATATTATTTTCAAAAGTATTGTAAATATTGTTGTATTGTTAAAATGATAAATTGAATTTAAATATATAAATCTATTTAAGTTATAACACATATACACTATATTTAAAATGATCGAAATCTGCAATTCACAATTTAATGATGACGCATATCAAAGCGAATTTTATAAGTATCCATTTCCACTATCTGATTTTCAAAAATGGGCAATAAAAGGAATAAAAACGGATAAAAATGTTTTAATTACAGCACATACAGGTAGCGGCAAAACACTACCCGCCGAAAACGCTATTAACCATTTTGTTGGTTTAAATAAAAAAGTTATATATTGTTCCCCTTTAAAAGCACTAAGCAATGAAAAATTCAATGATTTCACCCATAAATTTCCAGATATAACATTTGGTATTTTAACTGGCGACATCAAATTTAACCCCGACGCAGATGTGCTAATAATGACCACTGAAATATTAAGAAATAACTTGTTTCAAA
>MDTG01188774.1_pt1 | contig 11641 bp, 12 predicted proteins | sample 811421 | NCBI WGS metagenome assembly MDTG01 (sample SAMN05326645, study PRJNA326480) | marine metagenome | isolation source: seawater | place: Pacific Ocean: South East | collected 2011
CAGAGCATCAACATTAAGTTTTTCTAATGCTTTTGAAATTTCTATATCTCCATGACCATAAGCATGTGCTTTGACAACAGCAATAATTTTAGTTTTAGGTTTTAATCTTCCTTTAAAGAACTGAATGTTTTCTTTAAGATAATTTAAATTAATTTCAAATAAAGACTCATGAAAATCACTCATCATTTTTTGTTTTATTTAAAAAACATCTCTTACAAAGCGCAAGATACTCTCCTTTTTCGCCTAACATAATTGTTTCATTATTTCTAGATGCTCTAAATGTATGATAAGCTTTTTTGTTACAGATGTCGCAATTTGCATGTAGAGTTATAATTTCACTTGCTATTTCCATCAACTTTGGCATTGGGCCAAAGGGTTCTCCCAAATAATCCATATCTAAGCCAGCTAATACAACTTGGGTATTGTTTTCAGCTAATTCAATACATGTATTTACAATAGATGAATCAAAAAATTGAACCTCATCAATAGCAACAAAATTTGATTTTTTAGCTAGATGAATTATTTCTTTTGAGCTATCAACAGGGATCGCAGTAATTTCATTTTTTTCATGTGAAACTATTTTATTTGGATTGTATCTTATATCAATTTTTGGTTTAAAAACACTTACTTGATTATTTTTATTTTGAGCTTCTTGGATTTTTTTTATAAGCATTTTTGTTTTTCCTGAAAACATAGAACCACAAATTACTTCTATTTTGCCTTTATTGTTTATGTTTTTCGTGCTCACTTTTAATTATGTTTGTTAGCAAAAATATAAAACCAGTATTATTTCTTTATGAAATTAAAAAATTTGTTATTTCTTTATTTAATCTCTTTTTCCATTTTTTATAGCGAAGCCAGAAATAACGACTCAACTGAAGTAAACAAAAAAAAGGTACTTTTAGTTAGCAGTACATTAAGCCTTTATTTTGGAGCATCTTTCTATTATGTTCAAAATAGTTGGTGGAGTGATAAAGCAAATGAATTTCATTTTGACCCAGGTAATGATTTAGTTTATGCACTAAATGTTGACAAAGCAGCACATTTTTTTGGAGGGCTTTATGCTTCTGATCTTTTTTCATCATCTTATAGATGGGCTGGCATAAATAAGGAAAGATCGATTTGGTATGGAGCATTTTTTGGCACAGGAATACAACTTGCAATTGAGTTGAAAGATGCATACGCCCCATATTGGGGTTTTAGTAAATGGGATTTTGGAGTTGGATCATTAGGTTCCTTTTGGCCAGTTGTACAACATTATTTTGAGCCAGCTCAAGCTCTAAAGTTCAAATTTTCATATTTTAAAAGTTCAAATATTTATTGGGATTTAGAAAGGCAAAGAGGGAGAAATCCTAGTCAATATGCATGGTATGATGATTACCCCAACCAAACTTATTGGATGACAGTAGATTTAAATCAATTAGTTAACAATAATGTCCCTAAATGGATTAATTTAGCTTTTGGATTTGGTTTAGATGATAGCCAGTATTTAGATAATGGAGGAACAAAGATGGGAGGGGATCAAGAGTTTTATGTTGCATTAGATTATAATTCAGATTATATTTTAAGAAAATGGAATACTCCAATTGCAAAAAAAATTAAATTTATTCTAAAATATTACAAATTGCCGGCACCTACTGTTAAAATAGCTCCAAGTTTTAAGTTTCATCTTTTTTTTATGTAAAAATATGCTGAAGATATATATTGTCCCTACACCTATTGGTAATTTAAAAGATATAACACTGAGAGCCCTTGAAGTTCTTGAAAATGCTGATTGTATCTTAGCAGAAGATACTAGAAAAAGTAAAAGGTTATTACAACACTATAAAATTTCATCAAAGATATTATCATATCATCAACATAATGAACATAAGCAGATTAAAAAAATTATTAAGGAAATAAAGTCAGGAACAATTTTTACTCTTATTTCAGATGCAGGTACACCTTCTGTTTCTGATCCTGGCTTCTTATTAGTTCGAGAATGTATTAAAAACGATATCATAATAGAAACTCTTCCAGGTGCCACAGCTCTTATACCTGCGTTAGTAAATTCTGGATTGTCAAGTGACAAATTTGTTTTTGAAGGTTTTTTGCCAGTCAAAAAAGGGCGTACTAAAAGATTATTAAAATTGAGTGATGAAGAAAGAACAATAATTTTGTACGAGTCTCCTCATCGGATTATTAAAACATTAAAATCATTAATTGAAATTTTAGGTAATGATCGAAGAGCTAGTATAAGTAGAGAGTTGACTAAGGTGTATGAAGAAAACATTCGTGGAACACTTCAAGAGCTTCTTGATTATTACTCTATTAATGTATTAAAGGGTGAGTTTGTTATTGTAATAGAGGGAAATAAATGAAATCGTGGAATGTTGCAAGACAAGATGAAGAGGTAGTTTGCAAACTTTCTAAAGATTTAGGTGTATCTAACGTTATAGCAGAGCTTCTTGTAAAAAGAGGGATAAAAGATTATAATTCGGCTAAAGATTTTTTTCGACCAAATTTAAAAAACACACATAATCCATTTTTAATGAAAAATATGGATATTGCTGTTAAGCGTATAAATCAAGCCAAGAAAAATAAAGAATCCATACTGGTTTATGGTGACTATGATGTTGACGGAACTACTTCAGTTGCTATGATGTTTTTGTTTTTGTCATCTCATGAAATTAGTAGTAAATATTACTGCCCAGATAGATATTCTGAGGGATATGGTATCTCAAAAGCTGGTATTGATTTTGCTTTAAAAAATAATATTGATTTAATTATTGCCTTAGATTGTGGTATTAGAGATATTGATAATATTGATTATGCAAGAAAAAATGGGATTGACTTAATAGTTTGTGATCATCATAATCCTGGAATTGAACTCCCTAAGGCTAATGCTATTTTAAATCCCAAGCAAGAAGATTGTAATTATCCGTTTAAAGATTTGTGTGGTTGTGGTGTTGGATTTAAATTAATAGAAGCTTATCATATTAAGAATAATATTGATATAAACGAGGCGTATTCTTACCTTGATTTATTAGCTGTTGCAACTCTAGCTGACATTGTTCCTGTTATTGATGAAAATAGAGTGTATGTATTTTATGGATTAAAAAAAATGAACATAAATGCTAGTGTTGGACTATCCGCTTTGATAGATAATATGTCTGCTAAAAAAGAAATTACTTCTTCAGATATTTTATTTGGTGTTGCACCTGTTATTAATGCTGCAGGAAGAATTTCACATGCACATTATGCAGTTCATCTTTTAATTTCCAAAAGTCAAGAACAGGCCAATCAATTAGCAGACGAACTATTTAAATTAAATCAAGAACGAAAAGAAATTCAAAAAAGTATTCTTGATGAAGCTTTAAAAAAGATTAAATATAGTGATGCGGCAACAATAGTCTCTTCAGCTTCTTGGCACAAAGGTGTAGTTGGTATTGTAGCTTCAAAGTTAATTGAAACATATTATAAACCAACAATAGTTTTTTCAGAAAATGATGGTTTTATGACCGGATCTGCAAGATCAGTAAGAGATTTTGATATTTATAGTATAATTGAGGAGTGCCAAGATTTATGTGAAAAGTATGGCGGTCATAAATATGCAGCGGGGTTAACAATTAAAAAAGAAAACTTTGAGGAATTCAAAAATCGATTTAATTTATTGGTAAAAAATAAAATGAAAGATAAATATTTTGTTGAATCAATAAGTGTTGATTGTAATTTTGATTTAAATACTTTAAACAATAAGTTTTTTCGAATTTTAAAACAATTCTCACCATATGGGCCTAAAAACCAGAATCCTGTTTTTTGCAGCTACAATCTGAGTTTAAAAAATCCACCTATGTTATTGGGTAATGAGAAGCAACATGTGAAATTTTTAATAGAGCTAAATGAAAAAAGTGTTGAGGCAATAGGTTTTAATTTAGCACATCTATTAAACGATTTTGATAAAAATAAAATCAATTTGTGCTATAGTATTACAGAAAACTTTTGGAATAATAGAATTTCCTTACAGCTAATAATTAAAGACTTTAATTAAAAACCAGTTCTTCCAACTAGGTTTGAAATTTTGTTCTTTACTTTAATTAGACTATTCAATAAAGTGATGTCTTTTGTTTCTGCTGAATTAGATTTTATTTTTGTTTGAATTGAATGAATTTCTTCTTCAACATGCTGAGCTTTTAGCATTAATATAGACTTTTCAGCTGTTTTTTTTAGATTCTGACGTTCATTGTTTGTGTATATTTTATGTCTAGATGCCCAGTTTTCGCTTATTATATGTTTATTTGAAAGAAGGTCGATGCATAGCTTATTAATGCTTTCATCTCGGTGCGAAGTAAAATGAGATTGGCTAAAGTTATTTGACATTGATAATTTTTCAATTTCCTTATAAATACTAAAATGAGGCTCATTTTGAATTATAATATTATCTGTTTTTAAATCATTAAAAATAAATTCACAAATACTAATTTTTTCCTTATCAAAAGATATTATTTCATTTCCATAGTTTAAGAGAATTCTAATAATTTCTTCCTCATACTTTCTTCTTTTACTGTTACCAGTAATTTTTTTAGGTTTTTCTTTTTGAACCTTTATTAGATTACTGGAAAGGTTAATTTTTTTTCTTTCCTGATCTATGTCTCTTAATAAGATGTTTTCTTTGACATCCAATAATTTACTACATACTTTACAATACTCTGTTCTTGTAAGATAATCCGGTACTAATGCTATTGATCTAATAATTTCTTTAATTATTGCTACTCTTTTTATAGGGTCCTCTTCTGATTCAGTATTTAGAATTTTTGTTTTGTAGGTAATAAAATCAATTGCATTTTTCTCTAAAAAATTATTTAATTCATCTGTTGTACTTTTTTTGGCATAAGAGTCAGGGTCTTCATTTTCTGGAAATGGAACAACTTTTACATTCATTCCTTCTTTTAGTATCAAATCAACACTTCGAAAAGATGCTTTTACTCCAGCACTATCCCCATCAAAAAGTATTGTAATATTATTTGTAAATCGACTTATTAGCTTTACTTGATCTATACTTAAAGCTGTACCAGAGGCAGAAACTACATTTTCAATTCCTTTTTGATATAATGAAATAACATCTGTATAACCTTCAACTATGTAACAATTATCTTTTTTGCTTATGGCATTTTTTGCAAAAAATATTCCGTAAAGTATTTTGCTTTTATTGTAAATAATTGATTCGGGAGAATTTTGATATTTCGCCTTAGCATTTTTGTTGAGTGCTCTTCCTCCAAAGCCTAAAATTCTTCCAGAAAAACTATGTATAGGAAACATTACACGTTCTCTAAATCTATCAATAACTTCATTTTTTCCTACTTCAATTGAAAGGCCAGACTTTAATAAAAACTCCAGAGCATATAATTTGTTTTTAGCTTCTTTAGTTAAAGAATTTTTTATTTTTGGACTATAACCAAGTTCAAATTTTTTAATAATTTCTTCATTATAACCTCGCTCTTTAAAGTAGTTTAATCCTATTTTTTTTCCTTCTTCAGAGTTCCAAATATTTTTTACAAAAAATTCTTTTGCAAATTTTGAAATAATATACAAGCTATCTTTTTCATTTGCTCTTTCAGCTTGTTCTTCTGTCATCTCTTGTTCAATAATTTCGATATTATATTTTTTCGCTAGATATTTTAAGGCCTCAGGATAACTGTAATGCTCTTTTCCCATTAGAAAACTAACACTGTTCCCCCCTTCTCCACATCCAAAACATTTGTAGATTCCTTTAGCAGGAGACACTGTAAATGAAGGAGTTTTTTCATTGTGAAAAGGGCAAAGGCCCAAGAGGTTGGCGCCTCTTTTCTTAAGAGTAACAAAATCAGAAACTACTTCTTCTATTTTAGCGGCTTCAAATATTTCATCAATAGTTTCTTTAGGTATCATTTTTGTCTTTTAACAACGTATTTCACTAATTCCATTAATGATGTTTTAGCATCACTATTTTGTATTTTTTTTAAAAGACTGAGAGAATCACTATAATATTCATTCATTTTTTTTTCAGCGAATTCTAAACCTTTATTTTCTTTAACCAAATTAATAATTTGTTCTATTTTTTTGGAGTTTTTGCTGTCATTTTTTATTGTGTTGATAATGAATTTTTTATCATTCTTATTAACATTATTTAATGTGTAAATTAATGGCAGCGTCATTTTTTTTTCTCTTATGTCTAGACCAGTTGGCTTTCCTATTAATGAGCTTTGAGTATAATCAAACAAATCATCTTTGATTTGAAATGCAATACCTACTTTTTCACCAAACCTTTTCATGAGATCACTATTTTCTACAGATGTGCCAGAAGATACAGCCCCAGATTCACAACATGCAGATATTAGTGCAGCTGTTTTTTTTCTAATTATATCAAAGTATATTTCTTCAGTAATATTTAATCTTCTAGTTTTTTCAATTTGTAATAATTCGCCTTCACTCATTTCTTTAACTGCCCTACTTACAATTTTTAGTAAATCAAACTCTTCTTTTTCAACTGCTAATAACAAACCTCTAGAAAGTAAAAAGTCCCCAACTAATACAGAAACTTTATTTTTCCAAAGTGCATTTATAGAAAAGACACCTCGTCTAAAATTTGCTTCATCAATAACATCATCATGAACTAATGTTGCAGTATGTAAAAGTTCAATTAGGCTTGCTGCTGTATAAGTACTTTCTTTAATATTGCCAAAAACTTTTGCGCATAAAAAAACAAACATTGGACGCATTTGCTTTCCTTTGCGTTTTATAATATAGTGCATTATCTTGTCAAGAAGAGGAACACTTGTATTAAGCGAAGATTTGAATTTATCTTCAAAAACATTCATTGCCTCTGCAATAGGCTTTTTTATATTTTTTATGTTTGACAATATCTTAGATTTTAGTCTTTATAAAATTATAGAATATCTAATAGATAATAATCTATTATTTTAATTTATTTACTAATTGCCCACATGCAGCATTAATATCTTTACCTTTACTTCGTCTTAGATTAACAATGATATTTCTTTCCTCAAGATATTCGATAAAAGCATTTGTTCTTTTCTTGGATGACTTTTTATAAGCAAATCCATCAACTTGATTATATTCAATTAAATTTACTTTGCATGGTGTTTTTTTACAGAACTTCAAAAGCTTATTAGCATCTTCAAGTGTATCGTTCACTCCATCAAATAAAATATATTCATATGTAACTCGCGTACCAGTTTTGTTATAAAAATATTTTACGGCCTCTTTAAGTTCTGTAAGATCTATAGATTTATTAATAGGCATAATACTGTTTCTTTTTTCATCATCAGCAGTATGTAGGCTTAGCGCTAGATTAAATTTCACCTCGTCATCAGCAAGTTTTTTAATCATTTTTGCAATACCAGCAGTTGAAACAGTAATTCTTTTTGGAGACATACCTAAGCCCTGTTTATTTGTAATTAATTCAACACTTTTAATTAGGTTGTCATAGTTTAACAAAGGCTCTCCCATGCCCATGTATACTATATTACTAAGAGGTTTTCCAAATTTTAATTTAGCCTCTTCATTTAATATATATACTTGATCGTATATTTCTGAGAAATTGAGATTTCTTTCTAATTTCAAAGTTCCTGTTGCACAAAAATTACACGCAAGACTGCACCCTGCCTGCGAGGATACACAAGCTGTTAGTCTATTTTTTGATGGGATTATTACCCCCTCTACTAGTTTATTGTCATGAAGCTTAAGACTGTATTTTATTGTTTTATCACTACTCTGTTCAGATTTGTGAATATCTATATTGTTTATTGAAAAATATTTTTTAAGAAGATTTCGGTTAGCTATAGAAAGAGAAGTCATTTCATTAAAATTTATTGCTCTTTTTTTCCACAGCCACTCATAAACTTGCTTTGCTCTAAAGCTTGCAACACCATTTTTGTTAAAAAAAGCTATAAGATCTTCAAGAGTCAACAATCTTATATCTTGTTTTGAAGTCATTTTAATATTAGTTTAAATAAATACTGCTATGATTTTAGAAAATCACATACAATTTTTAAATCAGCAGGAAAGGTTATTTTTATATTTTGATTTTCTCCATCAACAGTTATTATTTTTTTTCCGAAAGCCTCAAAAACAGAGGCGTCATCTGTGTATGAGTTAATATAATTCTGTGAGTATGCCTCATAAATTTCTTTATACATAAAACATTGTGGAGTTTGAACGGATAAATAATCTTTTCTTGAGACACTAATGGATTTATTATTTTCTATTTGTCTTATTGATTCTGTTAGAGGTAATACAGGAATCACCCCTACGCCTTGATCTAAATTTCTAATTAGATTGCTTAAAAGTTTTTTTGACACACAAGGCCTCACTCCGTCGTGAATTAAAACTATGTCGGTATTTGATATATATTTAAGCCCGTTTTTTACAGATTCAAATCGATTCTCACCTCCTTCTACTAATGTATGTTTAACATTAAAATTATTTAATTCACACAAATCCTTCCATTTATCAAAATGATTTTTAGCTATTACTACAAAAATATTGTTTAAGTGAGCAAATCTCTCAATAGTGTGCATTAAGATAGGCTTATTCTCAATTAATGTAAATTGTTTTGGTATTTTGTTTTTAAACCTAACACCAGAACCACCAGCAACAATAAGTGCAGTTTTTTTCATGCTAAATAATTAACATTGCATCTCCAAAAGTGTGGAACTTATATTTTTTCTTTACTCCTTCTTTGTAAGCCTTCATTAAAAGATCATAGCCTGAAAATGCGGAAACTTGCATCATTAAAGATGATTTAGGTAGTTGAAAGTTGGTAAGCATAGAAGATGCAATTTTAAAATCATAAGGGGGGAAAATAAAAGTGTTTGTCCATCCATCAAATGGAATAATCATATTTTTAGTTGAGACACTAGATTCTAAGCTCCTCATAACAGTTGTGCCAACTACACAAACCTTTTTTCTTTTTTTTAGAGCATCATTGATTTTGTTAGCAGCTTCTTGACCAATAATCATTTGTTCAGACTCCATTTTGTGTTTTGATAGATCTTCTACCATAATTGGATGAAAGGTGCCAAGACCAACATGAAGAGTGATTTCTGAAAAGTTTATACCTTTAATTTGCATTTTTAACATTTGTGTTTTGCTTAAATGCATTCCAGCAGTTGGTGCTGCAACAGCACCTTCATTTTTTGCAAAAACTGTTTGATATCTTTCAGTGTCTTGTAGAGTAGGCTCTCTTTTGATAAAGCTTGGCAGAGGTGTTTTACCTAGAGAATTAAGAGTTTCTTTAAACTCATCGTGAGTCCCATCATATAAAAAACGCAATGTTCTTCCTCTAGAAGTAGTATTGTCAATAACTTCAGCAATTAATTCATCATTTTCTCCAAAGAAAAGTTTATTTCCAATTCTAATTTTTCTAGCTGGGTCAACTAAAACATCCCATAGTCTATTTTTTTTATTTAATTCTCTTAATAAGAATACTTCAATTCTCGCACCAGTCTTTTCTTTATTAGCATAAAGTCTAGCAGGAAAGACTTTGGTGTTATTTACACAAATCATATCTCCATCATCAAAATATTCTATAAGATCAGATACTTTTTTATGTTCAATTTCTCCAGTGCTTCTATGAAGAACCATAAGTTTTGAATCATCTCTTGACTTGGCTGGTGTATCTGCTATTAGTTTTTCAGGCAGATCAAAATTAAACATTGATAATTTATATTTCATATTGGAGTTTTTTTGGGTTTGCAAATATAGTGTATTGGCTTGTCTATGTCAAGTGGTTTGATGAATTTAGTTCTTTTATAAATTGGTCAATTGTTAAGGAGTTTTTAAGATCAAAATCTCCAATTTTGCTTCTAATTAAATTTGAAAGAAATGCACCACTTTTAAGTTTGATTCCAAAATCATGAGCAACAGATCTAATGTAGGTTCCTTTACTACATTCAATAATAAACTTCACTTGAGGTATTTTTATTTCAACTATATTAAAATCATAAATTGTAATTTTTCTTGATTTAGTATCTATTTTTTCACCTCTTCTTGCTTTTTCATATAGTCTCTCGCCTTTTACTTTTATTGCTGAAAAAATCGGAGGTTTTTGTAGGATTTCTCCTTTAAATGTCTTGGCCACATCAAAGACTTCACTTTCTATAATACTTGAATAATCGTAAGTTTTATCAACTTTAGTTTCAAGATCATATGAGGGAGTAGTGGCTCCAAGTGTTAGCTCACCAATATATTCTTTTCTTTGATTTTGTATTTCAGAAATTTTTTTTGTTGCCTTTCCTGTACAAACAACAAGTAGGCCAGTGGCCAATGGATCTAATGTGCCAGCATGACCTACTTTTATTTTTTTAAATTTAAATTTTTCTTTAAGAAGATTTTTTATTTTTTTTACGACATCAAACGAAGTCCAATTTTTCTCTTTATGTATCAATAAGCTTTGTCCGGAATCAAAATCTTCTTTTGAAAGACTTGCTATTTCTAATGACATCTTACAAAGTTGAAATTATTGATATTAATCCAATTAAAAAACAATAAATAGAAAAATACTTTAGTTTACTGTTTTTGACAAGTTTAATCATCCAAGTACAAGCTAAAATTCCTGTGACAAAAGCAAAAATAAATCCAAAAATTAAAGGTAAAATTTCACTGTCGCTTATAATTACTTTTGATGATGTTAAGTCTTTTAAAACTTTTCCAAAAATAAGAGGCACAACCATTAGAAAAGAAAATTTAGCAGCATTTTCTTTATCTATTCCAAGAAGTACAGCTGTTGATATTGTTGCTCCCGAACGTGAAATGCCCGGAATTATAGCTATGGCTTGAGATATGCCAATTATAATTGAGGATTTGATGCTTATTTTTTTTTCAGAAGGTTTTGCTTTGTCTGCTAAAAAAAGTAGAATTCCTGTAATAATTAGCATTGCCCCAACAATCATTAAGTCCCCACTGAATAATAATTCAATTTCAGATTCCAGGAAAAAACCTATAAGAGCGGCAGGGATCATCGAAACTAAAATCTTCACAGAGAACCAAAAACTATCATTTTTTTCAAAATTTAAAAGACCAAATACCAGGTCTTTAATGTCTTCTTTAAAGATAATCATTGTACTACATGCCGTAGCAAAATGTAAAACAACAGTCATCAAAAGGCTTTCACTTGGAATTTTATTTTCACTCAATAGGACTTTGAAAATTTCTAAATGTCCACTGCTGCTAACAGGAAGAAACTCAGTTAATCCTTGTATAATTCCAAGAATTATAGCATTAACAATATCCACCTTTATTTGTTATTGTCAGATTTTAGCATGATTGCGAAAATTTCTAAAACAAAACCACTAACAATTAAAACAGGAGCAAGAGTAAGTCTTTGGAAATTAAAAATATCATCTGAAAAAACATTTGGATCTTCTGACTCTCCACCTATCATTAAGAAGATTCCCATAAGGATTAATATTAATCCACTAATAAGTAAGATGTAATTTTTTTTCTTAAATACAAAATCCATAATTTAATTTTTTAATTATATAATTCATTTTCGTTTAAATAAATAAAACGTCTAACTGCAAAAAAAGTAGAAGCACAGCTTATAATTATTCCACAACAAAATAAAACAATAAAAACTATTCCAATTATTTGAAGGTCATTA
>MDTG01278844.1_pt1 | contig 11640 bp, 9 predicted proteins | sample 811421 | NCBI WGS metagenome assembly MDTG01 (sample SAMN05326645, study PRJNA326480) | marine metagenome | isolation source: seawater | place: Pacific Ocean: South East | collected 2011
ACCAAATGTTTATGATTTTACATTTTTATCACCATGTCCAACTTCAGGTTTAATGATTTATGGAAAAAGAGATGAATTAGTTCCTCTAGATCATTTAAAGGACCTTGATAAAAGATTAAGTGCTCAAAAAGGAATTAAAGTTGAGTTCCAATCGATACCTGAAGCAAATCATTTTTTTTCAAAAAATGAATCTGATTTAACTAAAAATTTAGACAAGTATATAAAAAAAGAAATAGCGATTTATTAGTAGTTCTTAACGAATATACCACCTGTGCAAGGTTCTTTGCATCCAGTCGTTTCAGGAAATGAAATAGGTAAACCTAAAAAAGATCTAATAGCAATAAATGCAAATGCTTGAGACTCTACATAGTCACCATCAATACCATAATCATCTATGGGTTGGATAATAAAATTTTTTTGCATTCTTTTTTTCATTCTTTCAATTAAAGTTAAATTCTTTCTTCCACCGCCACAAATTAAAACTTTAAAAATTTTATTTTTAGAATGCTTCAAATAATTTAAAAGTCCTGCCTCAATTATTCTTCCTGTAAAATCAGTCAATGTTGCTGCTCCATCCTCTATACTGAGACCTCTTACAAAACCCAGACTAAAATCTTTAATATCAAAAGATGTAGAACTTTGATTTATTCGATTTTCAAAATTATCCAAAGCTTGGTTTAATATTAAGTCGTTAGTCTTTCCTTTTTTTGCAATCTCCCCATTTTTATCGAATTTATTTTTTGTATTTTTTCTTATCCACTCATCTATCAAGCAATTACCCGGTCCTAAATCTTTACTTATAAAGCCTTCTTTGCTAAATTTACTCAGAACTGTTATATTTGTTATACCTCCAATATTTAAAACACAGACTGGTAATTCAATTTTTTTTTGTTTTACAATTTGTCTATGAAAAATAGGAGCTAACGGAGCACCCTCACCTCCATTTTTTATATCATTTTGTCTAAATTCGTTAATTACATTTTTTTTAGTTAGTTGCGAAAGTAAATTTCCGTCTCCAATTTGTTTAGAAATTTTTTCATGAGAATTATGATAAATTGTTTGACCATGAAAACCTATAAAATCAATCTTTTTGTCAGTTTGTGTTAAAACTTTATTTACAACTTTAGCATGGAATAATGTTATTTCTTTCTCAAGTTTATTTACTTCATTTTTGTTTTTTTCAAGATCTTCATGTTTAAAGATTTTTTCCTTAATATAATGAATATTATCATATATTTTTTGATCATATTTAAAATATTGATTCAAAATTTCATTATATTGAGTAGTTCCATCTGAGCTAATGATAGATGCATCTACACCATCCCCAGAAGTCCCACTCATTAAACCTAAGGCTGTAAATATCTTTTCCATTCTTATTTTTTTTTAATAAAATTTGTATATTGTATAAGCATAATCTTATGAATAAATTTTTAAAAGAATTTAAAGGAAGAGGCTTCTACTATCAATGTACTAATGAAGAGGATTTATCTAAATTATTAGATTCAAAAAAAATCAAGGGTTATATAGGTTTCGATTGTACTGCAGAGAGTTTACATGTTGGAAGCTTACTACAAATAATGTGTTTAAGGTTGCTTCAAAAACATGGACATAAACCAATTGTTTTACTTGGAGGTGGTACCACGAGAATAGGAGACCCATCTGGAAAAGATAAAACTAGAACTATATTGAATGAAAAGGATATAGAAAAAAATATAAAAAATATTGAAAAGATATTAAAAAAATTTTTAAATGTTAAAGATCCTAAAATTAAACCAATTTTTGTAAATAATTATTCTTGGCTTAAAAATCTAAATTATATTTCATTTTTAAGAGATATTGGAAAACATTTTACAATAAATAAAATGTTAAATTTTGATAGTGTCAAAACTAGGCTAGAGAGAGAACAATCATTAAGTTATATGGAATTTAATTATATGATTTTGCAAGCGTATGATTTTTTAGAATTAAATGAAAAAAAAAGTTGTTCTTTGCAAATCGGCGGATCAGATCAATGGGGAAATATTATTAATGGGGTTGAATTAGTTAAGAGATATTATAACAGAGCTGTTTATGGATTAACTACTCCATTAGTAACATTGGCCTCAGGTGCGAAAATGGGAAAAACAGAAACCGGTGCTGTATGGTTAGATGAAAAATTTTTATCTGCCTATGAATATTGGCAATTTTGGAGAAATACAGATGACAGAGATGTTATTAAATTTTTAAAAATTTTTACAGACCTTGAAGTTGATAAGATTGACTCAATAAAAAATAACAATATCAATGAATTAAAAATATTATTAGCCAACAAAGCTACTGAAATGCTTCACGGCAAGAGGGCTGCTCATAATTCAGAGCAAGCTGCTAAAGAGGCTTTTTCTGGAAATTCGCTTGGCTCTAATTTACCTTCATTTAAAATTAAAAAAAAAAAATTTGGTGAAAATATAAATATTGTTGATCTTATTATTTTATCTAAATTAGAAAACTCTAAAAGTGAAGTAAGAAGATTAATTAAAGGAAACGCCATTAAAATAAACGATAAAGTTGTTATTAATGAAAAGTATATTATTGATAAAAAATTATTTAATAAAGATTATTTAAAACTTTCTATCGGAAAGAAAAGGCATCTTAAAATTGAATTAATTTAATTCTTTTTTATTTTTTCTAAAGTTCTGGTTATAAATCTTGGAGTAAGCGTTTTGACAGGATTAACAGTAGTTTCAAGTTTTTTTGGTGCCCCCTTAATCTTAAAACTAACTCCAAATACACCTTCACCAGTTTTTGAACCTACTAATATATCTCCAAGCACTGGAAGAGAACCAATAAATTTATTTATGGTTGTTGCTGGCACTAAAGTTCCCCTCAGACTAATTAATCTATCTTTTTCAATATATCCATTCATTAAAACTGATATAGCAGGTCCTATCGCATAAATTTCATCAATTGTCATAAGATTTTTTTTATTCTTAAAATTCATTTCGAACTCATCGAATCTTATACCCTCTCCAGACAAAATATCAGCTATCCCTTGAAGTGAGGCTAAAGTTAATATTTTAGTTAAACCAGGTAGTTCTTTTAATTTAAAGTTATAAATCTTTAATGTTGAAGAAGTTTCTTCACCATTGTTTAGGCTATAATAATCAAGCTTACCACCTTCAAAACCTTTAATAAATTTATATCTGCTAACAATTGGTTCTGCACGATCTAAAAATAAAGTTGTAATTTTATTATTTGCACTTGTTTTTATAGTTAACTTTAATTTTTCATTTTCCGAAAAAAAACCCTCAAGGTTTCCATTAGTAAAAATTTGATTTTTAAGTACCAAATTACCATTCAAATCATAAAATTCATTATTTTCATCTATTCTAACTTTATCAATTTTTACCTCTAATAAGCTGTCCATATTTAAGATGCTCGGATTTTCATCACCATTATTGGTTATATTTTCTATTAAATTATCAGCGTTGAAATATGAGCCTTCAAGAAAGTGTTTTTTATTTTTTTTTATTAGTGAGATTGAATTTTTTTGACCATCACTATCAAAATAATCTAAATTTAATTTACCAATTCCTTTAATTTGTTTTTTTTTGTTAAATTCTAAATCATTTATAAAAATAATATTACCTGTTTCTTTTAAACTAAATAAATTTATAAATATTTCATCATTTTTCATTATTCCTTTAATATCAATTAGAACATCCTCCTTTCTAGAGTAATTTAACAGGTCTATCTTTAAGGGATTATCATTAACCCTTATTGATGATTCAAATTTAAGATTTTCTTTAATTTTTTTGAATTCGTAAGAAATTGCATCATTATTATCTTGTAATAAAATTTTACCATCACCGATTATAGATAGTTCTTTTTTTTTATATTTAATTTCTAAATCATTATTTAAAAAAGTAATTTTTTCTTTTATTTTTGGAAAAAAACTTTTTAAGTTTAAATCATTTAAAATTGAAAATTTAATAAGTTTAACTTTTGAAAAAATTTCTAAATCAGTTAATTCAAATTTTTTACTTAAATTAAAAGAAAAAATATTTGTTGAACTGAAACTTAATTCCTTATACTTTAAATTGCCAAGTAAACTTTTAATTAATATATTTAAATCTGTTGTATCTAAATCAAACTTCTTATGATCAATTTTTCCTTTAATCGAAAAAATATTTGCTTTTCTTTTAACAGATATCTCATCTGAGTAAAAATTTAAATTATTAAAATCAAAATTTGAATCGCCAATAACTAATTCATTTTTTTTCAAATCAAAAATAAAGTTTATTTTGTTAATATCATATTCTTTATGAAAGCTTAATTTGCCATCTTTGATAAAGCCATTAATAATAAAATTATCTTTTATTTTTCCCTGATCATTAAACTCAAGTTTTATATCCGCAATTAAAAATCCTTTTTTAATTATTCTATCTAAAATGTATAATTCTGGTGTCTGATTGAGTGATCTGATAAATGATATCAAATTATTTAAATCAATAGATTTGGTTGAGATTTCTAAGTTTTCGATAGAAAACTTTTTATCGATCAATGCTTTTAATGAAATCTTAGTTTTAAAACTTTCAATTTCAATAATTTTTTTCTTATTTATTAATCTGGGACCAATTGTTTTGGCGTTAATACTAAATTTAAATGGATCAAGTATTATTTTGATTGTTTTTAATTGAATATCTAGATTCTGATCAAAATTTTTTATCTTATCTATAATTTGATTATTAAATCTTTTAGTTTCAATTCCAAAAAAACTTAAATAGATAATTCCCAAAAAAATTATTAATAATGAGGTTAATAATAATTTTGAAATTATTTTCATTTAATTTGATATAACGATTGTTCCAAAAATTCATCGATTTCACCATTCAAAACTTTTTCTGGACTTGTATTTTCAAAGTTCGTCCTATTATCTTTAACCAATTTATATGGTTGTAATACATATGACCTAATTTGATGTCCCCACCCAATTTCGGATTTAGAATTTTCTTTACTTAAATTTTTTTCCTCTTTTTTTTTTAACTCGAAATCATACAATCTAGCTTTCAACATATTCATACAAGTTTCCTTATTTTTGTGTTGTGACCTTTCATTTTGACATTGAACAACTAATTTAGACGGTAAATGTGTAATTCTTACAGCGCTATCAGTAGTGTTAACGTGCTGTCCCCCGGCTCCACTTGAACGATAAGTGTCAATTCTCAAATCTTTATCATTAATCTCAATATTAATATTCTCATCTACGACTGGATATACCCAAATACTTGCAAAACTTGTATGTCTTCTCGCTCCTGAGTCAAAAGGAGATATTCTTACTAATCTGTGAATTCCCGATTCTTTTTTTAACCAGCCAAAAACATAATCACCCTCAATTTTGATTGTAGAGGACTTAATTCCAACCTCATCCCCTTTATGTTCGCTTATAAGATTTGATTTAAAGTTTTTATTTTCTGACCATTTAACATACATCTTTCTCAACATATCAGCCCAATCCTGACTCTCTGTTCCCCCTGCTCCAGCATGAACTTCAATATAGCAATCAAGAGAGTCGGCCTCATCAGACAAAAAACACCTAATTTCATTTTTTTTCACAGAATTTCTTAAATCCATGATGTTATTTAAAATTTCTTTTTGAATGCTCAAATTATTTTCTTCAATTGCTAGTTCGTTTAAATCACTTAAATCTTTTAGTTTATTGACTGATTGCTCAAAGGAATTTATTAAATCCTCGTACAATTTCTTTTCTTTAATTATTAATTTGGAATTAACCTTATCATGCCAAAAATCAGCATCTAACATAGTTTTGTTATGATTATCTAATTTTAGATAAATATTATTCTTTTCAAAGGTACTCCTTAACTCTTTGATTAATTTTTTCTATTTCTTTTTTAAAATCTATGTATTTTTGATCCATTAATAAAACTCTAATATATTTGATGACCCCAATCTATTACTATTTGTATATAATATTTTTCCATCAACAACATTCTTGTTTTTATATGCCTCAACAATTGTATTTTTAGACGAAAATTTAGCTTTTTCTCCTGATTTAGGGTCCACCACCATCATTGTAATTCCTTCAGCTACCTTAAAGGGTCTGGAATTTGATTTCTTAACCGCTTTTTCAACAAAGTCCTTAAATATTGGCAGAGCAGTTTTTGATCCTGTTTCATATTTTCCTAATGATTTAGGATCATCCATTCCTACATAAACACCAATTATAAGATTAGAAGTAAAACCAATGAACCATGCATCTGTATTTTCATTAGTCGTACCAGTTTTCCCAGCTATATTTAATTCTAATTTTTTTAATTTTTTTCCAGTTCCTCTTTGTATCACACCTTCTAGGAGAGAAGTCATTTGATAAGCTGTTTCCGCTGAAAAAACTTGTGAATAGTTGTCTCTAATTTGTGGATATTGATCACTCATAAAGGAAATTTGATCACAATCATAACATGATCTTTGTTCGTTATTTATAATTGTATTTCCTTCACTATCCTGAATTCTATCAATTAAAACTGGTTGAACTAATTTTCCACCATTAATAAATGCAGAATACGCAGATGCTAATTTTAATAAAGTTGTTTCAGCCGATCCAAGAGAAATTGATAATAATTCCTCAGGATTGTCATAAATACCTAATGATTTTGAAAATTTTGCAATCTTATCAATGCCTAAATTTTGGGCTATTCTTACTGTCATTAAATTTCTAGATTTTTCAAGTCCAGTTCGTAAAGTTGATGGACCATAAAATTTCTTACCGTAATTTTGTGGTTTCCACATTTTAAGATCTGACCCTTGATCTAGTACCAACGGCGCATCTAAAACTAAAGATGATGGAGTATAATTATTTTCTAAAGCGAGAGCATAAACGAATGGTTTGAATGCTGAGCCTGGTTGTCTGAGAGCTTGAGTTGCTCTATTAAATTCACTATCTTTAAAACTAAAACCACCACTTAAAGCTAAAACCCTTCCAGTATAAGGGTCCATAACTATAATACCTCCATTTATTTTTGGTAATTGTTTGAGACTATAAAAATTTTTATAAATTTTACTTACGTATATAATGTCTCCAACATTAAATAATTCCTCAAACTCTTTTTTCGTCCACGAAATATCTTTATACTCTATTATTCCTTGAGTCTTATTTTTTGTTTCAATATTTGTTGTGAATTTATTTATTTGTTTTATTATCGCTATTTCCCAATTGAGAGATTTTTCTAGCTCATACTTTTCTAAATTTTTATTCCAGTTATCATAATCTTTATTTACAATTGGTCCTCTCCATCCTTTCCTTTTATCATAAGAAATAAGTCCATTCCTAAGCGAAACATTTGCAATTTTTTGCAAATCTAGATTTATAGGAGTATTAATATTAAACCCTTGTTTATAAACCTTTTCATAAGTTAAATCTTTTATAACTTTTTTTCTTACTTCCTCAATATAATATTGAGAGTCTTCTAAAAAAACTTTTTTCTTTTTCTTTAATTTAATATTCTGTTTTTTGAATTTTTCGAAATCTTTAAAATCTAAAAAATCATTTTCTAATAAATTTTTAAGTACTAAGTCTCTTCTAAATTTTGCTAATTCTATGTCTCTGTAAGGGTTATATCTGCTAGGCGCTTTAGGTAAAGCAGCTAATAAGGCAGCTTCCGCATAACTCAAATCTTTTATTGATTTATCAAAATACTCTAAACTTGCAGCTGCAACCCCATAGGTACCACTTCCAAGATATATTTGGTTTAGATAAAGTTCTAATATTCTCTCTTTATCTAAAGCTCTTTCAATCCTAAAAGCTAGTATAGCTTCTTTAATTTTTCTATTTAAACTTACTTCATTTGTTAATAAAAAATTTTTAGCTACTTGTTGGGTAATAGTTGAGGCCCCTTCAAGCCTTTTTGAAGTTAATAAATTTCTAATATTATTTAAAACTGCTCTTAAAATTCCTTTAGCATCAACACCGGGATGATAGAAAAAATTTTTATCCTCTGCTGACAAAAAAGCATTTATAACATTTCTAGGAATAGAGTTGTAGGGAACAAAAATCCTTTTTTCTTTTGAAAAATCGGCAACTAAGTCGCCATTACCAGAATAAACTTTACTTGAAACGGGTGGTTTATAATTTTTAAGAAACTTATAATCTGGGATATTACTAGAAAATGTCCATAAAATAGTCAAAGAAGTTATAAAAATAACCAATAAAAAGGTAAAAGTGACAATAAAAATTTTTTTAAAAATTGTTCTCATTTTTGATTCCATTATATATTGGAATTTGGTAAAGATATGGCAATAGGATTATACAAAATTTAAATATAATTTAATATACTATGTATCAACTAGCAGAAAAACTATGGAAAAAAATTTATATATTGACGCTTCACGTCCAAGCGAAACTAGGGTTGTGCTTAAATCAGGTAATAATATTGAAGATTACGAGTACGAAGGAATAAAAAACAACCTAATTAAAAATAATATTTATTTAGGTAAAGTAAGTAGAATTGAACCATCATTACAAGCAGCTTTTGTTGATTTTGGAAGAGAAAAACATGGTTTCTTATCATTTAATGATATTCAATCAGATTATTATCAAATTCCAAAAAGCGATTTAGAAATCATTAAACAAGAAGAAGAAAAGGCAAGAGAAGAATTATCTAAGAAGGTTGAGGCTTTAGAAAATGAGAATTTGGCCCAAGGTAAATTAGAGGTCGATGATCCTATTGAAAAAGTTCAACATGAGGAAAAAGTGAGTCTTGACAATGAAGTAGAGAAAAAAAAAGATAAAAAATTTACATTTAAAAGATACAAGATTCAAGAAGTGATAAAACCTAATCAAGTGATACTTGTTCAGGTTCTTAAAGACGAGCGAGGACAAAAAGGGGCAGCTCTTAGCACATTTATCTCAGTTGCCGGTAAATATATTGTTTTAATGCCTAATACGCCAAAAGGTGGTGGGATTTCAAGAAAAATTTTTAATCCTGCAGATAGAAAAAAAATAAGAAATATTTTAAATGAGATAGAAATTCCAAAAGAGATGGGTCTTATAGTGAGAACAGCTGGAAGTAATAAAACAAAAAATGAAATTGATCATGATCTGTCTACTCTAATAAATACTTGGAATCAAATCAAGAGTACAGCAATCAATTCTATAGCACCATCATTAATTCATCAGGAGAGTGATATCATAAAAAGAACCTTAAGGGATATGTACGACGAAAATACAAAAAGTATAGTAATTGAAGGAAATGAAGGATACAAAAAAGCACAAAATTTTATGAAAATGATGATGCCCTCTCATGTAAAAAAAATTAAGAAATATAGGGGTAAAATTTCATTATTTATTGAAGAAAAAATAGAACAAAAATTAAATCAAATATTCGATTCTGAAATCAAACTTAATTCAGGGGGTTATTTAGTCATAAATCCAACTGAAGCGTTAGTTTCAATAGATATTAATTCAGGAAGTTCAATAAAACAAAAAAATATTGAAAGTACTGCTTTAGACACTAATCTTGAGGCAGCGGATGAAATAGCTAGACAAATAAAGATCAGAGATTTATCAGGTTTAATAATCATCGATTTTATTGATATGCTTAGCTATGGTAATAGAAGAAATGTGGAAAGAAGATTGAAAGACAAATGTAGATCTGACAGAGCTAGAATTCAAATCGGAAGAATAAGTAATTTTGGATTATTAGAAATGTCGCGACAAAGATTAAGAGAAAGTGCTGTTAAATGGAAAATAAATCTTTCAGATGAGTCATTTGCTCAAAAATTACTAAAATTAGTTGAATTAAAATCTGTACTTAATAAAGCTAAATTTGTTGAACTAAAAGTTTGTGAAAAAATTTCTAATTTTTTAAAAAAAAATTTTGTTAATGACCTTACTTTTTTTGAAAAAAAAAATAAAATGAAAATTGACATTGTTACTGATAGCTCTTTAACCATACCAGAATATATTATCGACCTTAAAAATAAATCAAAAAAAACGTTGGAATTAATCCAATATTTTGAGAATTTAAAAAATTTAGATAATCAAATAAAAGAAGATAAAATTATAAATTTAAAAGAAAGAAAAAAATTTAAACGAAAAATTAACAAAGGTAAAAAAAAAAGTTTTTTTAAAAAAGCTAAATAATTCCTTTTAATGGTGACGTAGGCTTACCCATTAAATTTTGTTTAATCCTTCCAGATAAATATGATTGTCTTCCTGCAACAACAGCATTTTTAAAAGCTAGTGCCATATCAAAAGGTTTTTTTGCTTTTGCAATGGCAGTATTTACAAGTACTCCATCACATCCAAGTTCCATCGCAATTACCGCATCAGAAGCTTGTCCTAGACCAGCATCAATAATTAAAGGCAATCTAGTTTGGCTTCTTATAATTTTTATATTTATTTTATTCTGTATACCAAGACCAGAACCAATCGGGGCCGCCAACGGCATAATCGCACTTGCCCCAGAATTTTCCAATCTTTTAGCCATAAGAGGATCATCGTTGCAATAAACCATAACTTTAAAACCTTCCTTAACTAATACCTCTGTAGATTTTAAAGTCTCAATCATTTCTGGAAATAAATTTTTTTTATCCCCTAAAACTTCTAGTTTAACTAACTTCCAACCACCTATTTCTCTTGCAAGTCTTAAAGTTCTTAGTGCATCCTCTGAATTAAAACATCCAGCAGTATTTGGTAAATAAGTTATTTTTTTCGGATCTATATAATCCATCAAAAGTGGTTTTTTTTTATCGGTGATGTTAACCCTTCTAACAGCAACTGTAACTATTTCAGCGCCTGATAATCTAATTGCTTTAGCACAATCTTCCATATTTTTATATTTTCCAGTGCCTACAATTAGTCTAGAGTCAAAAGACTTCTTTGCTATTAGCAATCTATCTTTTTTCAATTTTAACCACCTCCAATAAAATGAACTATTTCAACATTGTCATTTTTATTCAGATAAATTTTTTTTAAGTTTTTTTTATCTACTATTTGATGATTTAATTCAATTGCTACTTTTTTTAAAGGTATTTTTAAATTATTTAGTAACTTTAATAAGCTAGTTTTTTCAATTATTGAATTTACTTTACCATTTACCCTAATTTTTATTTTTTTTATTTTTCTCATCGTATATAAAAGCTGAATGAATAATAAAATTATTATTATCAATGGTCCTAATATTAATCTATTAGGTGAAAGAGAACAATCACAATATGGTACTATTAATTTTGACCAATTAAATAAGATTTGTAAAAAAAAATCAGTTGATTTAGGTTTAGAGGTAGAGTTCAAACAATCTAATATAGAGGGAGATCTTGTGAATATAATTCAAGATTCTAGGAAAAAATTTGATGGTATCATAATTAATGCAGCTGCTTTTACTCATACTTCGGTAGCAATACGCGATGCTTTGGAAATTTTTAATAAACCGATAATTGAAGTTCACATCTCTAATATTTTCAAAAGAGAGGAATTTAGACATAAATCCTTAATTAGTGATATAGTAACTGGAGGAGTCTTTGGTTTGGGTATTGATGGTTATATTTTAGCCATAATTGCAATACAAAAGATTTTAAAAAATGAAAATTGATAAAAAAATTATTAAAGAATTAAGTGATTATTTAGATGAATTTAATCTAACTGAA
>MDTG01074559.1_pt1 | contig 11639 bp, 11 predicted proteins | sample 811421 | NCBI WGS metagenome assembly MDTG01 (sample SAMN05326645, study PRJNA326480) | marine metagenome | isolation source: seawater | place: Pacific Ocean: South East | collected 2011
AAACTCCTCTAAATTTTAAATTATTTTTTTTTCCTAAAAATCTTGATGTTATACTTATTGGTAGAGTTGATATTATAATTTCGTTTTTTTTAATTTGATACTTTTTTTTACTTGTTATTATTTCATCGATTTTTTTATCATTAAATTTAAAATTTTTTACAGTCTCATTAAATTTAAATTTTCCACCTTTTTTTTTAATTATGCTAGAGATTTTATCATAAATACAACCTGTGCCGTATTTACCTACAGCAGCGTATTGTTCATGATAAAAAGGAAGAATTTTATTCCTGAATTTTATTCTATTTGGAGCCCAGTCTGGAGTCATGTTTTTTGTATCAACGCCCCAAATTTTTTTTGGATATTTTTCAAAAAACATTTTTCTTAAAGTTGAGCCTACAAAAGAGTCTATGTATTCTTTGTAATTTCTTGCTCTGTATCTTTGGTCTTTTTTATTACATTTACTAAGTTCTTTTTTAATCTTTAGTTTTAAATTTTTATCAAATTTTTCTAGAGCTTCATTTGATAATGGATAGTCATAGTATTTATCAAAATTTTTACCTTTTACATTTTTACAACTAAACTTTCCTTCAATCAATAAATCTCCAAAATTTTTTTTCCAAAATTTTTTTAATAATTTCTCTGGAGTGTGAAATATATGTGGTCCAGTATCGAGTATGAAATCATTCCATTTCCAGGATCTACATAGACCTCCTGAAATATTATTTTTTTCAATAATTGTAACGTCCCAATTTGCTTCTAATAGTTTCCACGCTGTAACAAGTCCTGCTGGACCAGCCCCAAGTATAATTGCTTTATTTTTTTTATCCATAAATTAGATTAAGACTTGTGTCTTGTTTTATTTTTTTAATTAATTTTTTTTTTTCATTAAAGCTAAATTTTTTTAGAGTCCCATCTCCAGCACATATACCAAGTATTTTTTTTGGTTTTTTAACATCGTCAACTATTACATCACCTTTTTTACCTAAGATTCCTTGGCTTACAAAGTTGTAATTATTAATTTTATTAAAATAGGTATCTTTTTTATAAACTGATTCAGTATAAATTATATTATCCATATAAGAAAAATAAGATGAAGTAGTATCCAATCTAAATATATTATTTTTCTTCTTCAATAAAGTTTTTATACAATTTTTAGAAAAAGTCCCTTTTCCTAGATCAATAAATAATTTTTTATCATTTATTTTAGTAACATGACTTTCTTTTATTAGATTTTTTTGATCTGAAGAACCAATTATTATGTCAAAACTAGATAAATCTTTTGGAATTTTATTTAAATTAAAAGCATTTGTTTCTGTGCCTCTAGGTTTAATAATATTTATTGTTTTAACTATATTTCTTAATTTTTTTTTATTTCTTCTAATTAAAAAAGTAGATGCTCCATTCTCAACAAATTTCAAAGCCAATTTAGATCCAATATTTCCTGCTCCAATTATGATCACTTTTTTTCCACTTATTCCTCTTTTATCATTTAAAAAATGATAATTTATTAATGTTTCAGTTGAAAATATTGACAGATCATTAGCTTTATATACCCTTAATTTCGATTTATTTATTGTTTCTTTTACGGCTCTTTCAATATTTACTAAATGCGTCTTTGATCTTTTATGGCTAGTCTTAATTTTTTTTTCAGTATCTACTAGAACATAATCGACATTACCATCAACTATTTTTGCAATTTTTTTTGCTACATTGTTACTAAATAAAATAATACTACAAAATATAAATTTTTTATTCTCTCTTATAGGTGTGGTATAAAAAGATGCTTTTTCTTTTTGCACTGTGTTGCCAAGAAAAATACAGGAAGTTTTATTATTTAATTCTGCTATTTTTTTTATCTTATTAATAATGCTTTTGATTTCTTTCATTTAAAAAATTTATATACTAATACTAAAAAAATGCATATAAAAACGGTCAAATTATGACTTTCGCTGCAATCATTCAAGCTCGAACTAATTCGACTAGACTACCAAATAAAATTTTATTAAACTATAAAAGTCTTACTCCTATATCTGTTTTAATAAAAAGACTTAGAAATTCTAAATACCTAAAAAAAATAATTGTCGCAACAACTACAAAAAAAACTGATGATAAAATAGTTAATTTCTGTAAAAAAAATAAAATTTCGTATTTTAGAGGTGATGAGAATAATGTTTTAAAAAGATACTATTTGGCTGCCAGAAAATTTAAAGTAAAAAAAATTATTAGGATTACTTCAGATTGTCCACTAATTGACTATCGAATTTTAGACCAAATGATTAGAGTTTTTAAAAGAAAAAGAGTTGATTATTATGCAAATTCACTACCATTACCATGTAAATACCCCGACGGAATGGATATTGAAATTTTTACTTTTAAAACATTAAAACAAACTTTTAAAAAAGCCTTACTTCCATCTGAAAAAGAACATGTAACCAATTATATGTGGAAAAAAAATAATTTTAAAATTTTAAAAAAAAATATTAATAATAATTTATCTAAATATAGATTTACAATTGACTATAAAAAAGATTTTGTTTTTTTTTGTAAAATTATTGACAGATTTGGTACAAATACAATTCATACTGTTTCGATGAATGATCTCATTAAATTCGTAAAAAAAAACCAACATTTAGTTAAATATCAAAAAAAAATTAAAAGAAATCAAGGATGGAAGAGTTCTTTTATGAAAGATAAAAAATTTCTTAAATTAAAAAATAATTTTTATTAATTTTAAATTTGAACTAATTGTTATATTTTTTGATAAATAGTTATTCTAACTTTACTTTTTAATTTAATTTTATTTTTTTTTATTGATTTTGATATTGTGTTAAAAACTTGATTACAATTTTTAAGATAATTATCTATATCTTCTTTTTTATGAGCATAAGTAATTGTTAAGCCATTTGTTGCTAAATAACCTTTTTTTAGCATAAGTTCAGTGAAGTAAGTATGTAATTTTTCATTAATTCTACCATAATCAAATGAAAAAGATGGCATGCCTAAAAACTCAGTAAATTTTATTTTTAAATCATTTTTTTTTGCAATTTTTTTCCAGCCATTCAAAAGATATTTCCCATTTTTTTTAATAGAGCTACCTACTTTATGTTTAACAAAATAATCTATAGTTGAAATAGCTGAAACAAAGCCAATTCTTTCAGTCCAACTAGTACTACTAACAAAAGTATCTTGAACTTTATTCATAAATTTTTTTTTTCCCACAATTGCCGAAATTGCATAACCGTTTCCAAGTGCTTTGCCATAAACAACTATGTCTGGTTTCAAACCGACTGATTTATATATTCCACCTGCTCTCTCTCTCCATCCAGATGTTATTTCATCTATAATTAAGCAAGTTTTATATTTTTTTTTTAAATAATTTATTTTTTTCACAAAATTTTTCGAAGGATAAGTTCCTCTTGCACCTTCAATAACAATTGCCGCAAGTTTTTTTTTTCTACAAATACTTTCTAAGCTTTTAGTATCATTAAAATTAAATGGTATAACTGAATCTTTTAGACCTCTTGGCACTCCTTTAGGATCTAAATTTTTTAATAAGTGATTATTTAAATTCTTTTTACTTTTAAGATTTGCTGCCAAATACCAATCATGCCAGCCATGATATCCTGAAAATGCTATTTTAATATTCTTTGATTGTGATCGAGCAATCCGAATAGCTATCGACATTGCTTCTCCACCACCTCTTGCAAATTTTACTTGATCAGCAAACTTGTCATATTTTAGAATTTTCTTTGCCAATAAAAACTCTTCTAAACAATTTAGTGTTGTATTAACTCCTTTTTTTAAAAATTTTGTCACTTTATTATCAATTTCAGAATTAGCATATCCTAAGACTGCAGTTCCAACGCCCATAATACTAAAGTCTATATATTTTTTATTCTTCAAATCCCAAATGTTTATTCCTTTTGCTTTAGAATAAAATGTTGGCCAACCATTTGGCAAAAATCTATTTGGTCTTTTAGATAAAAGACCATTTCCACCAGGAATTATCTTAATTGCTTCATTCCAATAGTATTTAGATTTCATAGAAAATAACTTATGATTATTATATTATTTGTATATTTAAAAGAACTAATTAAATATTACTGTCTAATATAATAAAATAAATAAATTTTAATTATTGATCAATATATGATCTCAATGTTAGTCTGATAAGTGTACTTTAATTCCAAAAATAACTTTTATCACGGTATTATGTTTCATCATTTTCATGATGAAAGGATACATTCTAAAAGTCAAGGTTCAATCTCGAAAGATGAATTTTATCGAATTATTAAATTTATTGGAAAAAAAAACATTTTAAATGCAGATGAATTTTTTTTTAGATTTAAAGAGAATAAATTAAAGAAAAATGAAGTATGCTTAACTTTTGATGATGGTCTTAAATGCCAGATTGATGTGGCTCTCCCAATACTAGACGAATTAAAAATAAAAAGTTTTTTCTTTTTACACTCTTCATTGTTAACTGGAAATCCAGATTTATTAGAGGTGTATAGATATTTCAGAGAAAATTATTTTGAAAATATAGATGAATTTTATAATAAATTTTTCAAATTTTTAGATATAGATATAGAAAATTTTTTTATTTCTAATGATAAAAATATAAAAAGTATGATAAAAAAATCTCCTTTTTATTCAATTAACGATGCTAAATTTAGATTAGTTAGAAACGAATTATTAAGTAAAAAAAAATATGAAAATATAATGAATTTGATTTTTAAAGAGAAAAAATTTATTCCTGAAGAACATTATAAAAATCTTTTTTTTAAAGAAAGCGATTTAACTCAATTACATTCATCAGGTCATTTAATAGGTCTTCACTCTCATACTCATCCAACTACTTTTGAAAAGTTAAGTTTTAAAGAGCAAAAAGATGAGTATAAAAAAAATTTGGATATATTTGCTAAAATTTTAAAAGTAAAAAAATCCGAAATTAAATTTATGTCTCATCCATGTGGGAGCTATAACAATGATACTTTAAAAATTTTAAAAGACTTGGGTATCGAATTAGGCTTTAAACAAATAATGAAAATTGAAGTCGATAAAGGAATGAAAAAAATTAATAATTCTAATCTAGAAATAGCGAGACAAGATCATGCAGAAATTATAAAAATGATGAATAAATGAAAATAACTTTATTTACCTCAAATCAAAATAGGCATAATTATTTAATTAATTCTTTATCTAAAATCAGTAAAGAGCTCTTTGTAGTTCAAGAGTGTAAAACTATTTTTCCAGGGATTGTTAAAGGTCAGTACCCAGCAAATAACACTATGGAAAAGTATTTCCAAAATGTATCTAATGCAGAATTAAATTTGTTTGGTAATTCTTTTATAAATAATTTTAATAAAAATATAAAAATATTACCTTTACAGTTTGGCGACCTAAATAAATGTTCAATGAAAATTCTTAATAATTTTATTGGGAGTGATTATTATATTATTTTTGGTAGTAGCTATATTAAAGGAGAATTGGCAGAATTTCTTGTTAATAATAAAGCCATTAATATTCACATGGGTGTTTCACCTTATTATAGAGGAACAGATTGCAATTTTTGGGCTTTATACGATAACAATCCACATTTAGTTGGTGCTACAATTCATTTACTTTCAAAAGGTTTAGACAATGGACCTATTCTATATCATGCCATGTCAAAAATTACTGCCGATCCTTTTCTTTATTCTATGTCTACTGTTAAATCTGCATTTGACTCTCTTGTAGAGAAAATTAATGATGAATCAATCCTAAAAATTAAGCCAGAGTTACAAAATAAATCTAAAGAAATTAGATATTCTAAAAAAAATGATTTTAATGAAAATATTATTAAAGATTTTTTTAAAAAAAAAATTAAGCTAAACATAAAAATGTTTAACAATTCTCTATTAAAAAAACCTTTTTTTTTAGAAAAATAAACATTAATCAATATATTTTTAAGAGAAAAAAGTTTAGTATATTTAGAGTTAAATAGAAAAAAATTAAATTTAATTATGAGTAAAATTATAGATATTCAACCACAAATAAACCCTGATGGTTATTTTGAAGATAATATAAGTACTGAAAATTCATCAAATATGTTGCTATTCCAAAAAATAGCTGGATTAAAGAATGATGATAATTTTTCACAAGAAGACAATACAATTTTAAGTGAAGTCATAGAAAACCATAAAAACTTAATACAAAAAAAAATAATTTCAAACAAATTTGTAATTAATAAACAAGAGATTAATGAAATAAAATCTATAGAAAAAAATAATTTACCCAGATACTTAATTTATAGATACAAGTATAGATTTTTTTCTAAAGATAAAAGAGTTGGTGAGTATCCACCATGTTTGCAAATAGAGCCCACTTCAATTTGTAACTTCAGATGTATAATGTGTTACCAATCTGATAAATCTTTTTCTAATAAGTCTAAAGGTTTTATGAGTAATATGACTTTAGATTTATATAAAAAAGTTATAGATGAAGTAGAAGGTAAAATAGAAGCAATAACATTAGCATCAAGAGGTGAGCCAACTCTTAATAAAGATTTTAAAGAAATGCTTAATTATTCTAATAAGAAATTTATGGCTTTAAAAATTAATACTAATGCATCAATGCTCGATGAAGATTTAATTCACAACATCTTATCTAATGATATTCAGTCGATTATCTTTTCTGTTGATGCTGCAGATAAAGAAACTTATGAAAAAATTAGAGTAAATGGAAAATTTGAAAAGATTATGAAAAATTTAAAACTTTTTGCACAAATAAGAAAAGACCATTACAGTAAAAGCAAACATATTGTTAAAATGAGTGGTGTCAAAATCTCTAAAGATAATCAATCTATAAAATCTATGGAAAGACAATTTAAAGAACTTGTGGATGTTGTTGCTTTTGTCAATTATTCCCCATGGGAAAGTGCATACGATAATGAACCAAACGATTTAAAGCACGCATGTAAAGAATTATGGACAAGAATGTTTGTTTGGGCAGATGGAAAAGTTAATCCTTGTGATTATGATTATAAGTCTATGCTATCAAAATGGAATGTTAAAAACACATCAATTTCTGAAATTTGGAATTCAAAAGAATATAATGATCTTAGACAGAAACATCTGGGTCAAAAAAGAAATACGATAGAACCTTGCGCAAGATGTCTAAATTAATTGTTGGAGTCATTGGATATCGAAAGCATAGTTATAAAATTATTTCAAATTTAATAAAAAATAAATCGATTAATAAGATTTATTCTTTTTGTTATAGAAAAAAAAAAGTTAATTCTTTAAATAAAAATAATAAAGTAAAGAAAATACAATATGTTTCAGATTTAAAAAAACTTGATAAATGTAAATCAATATTTATTAGTTCTTCAACTGAGACACATTTTAAATATATAAAACAATTTATAAAAAAAAATATTTATATATACTGCGAAAAACCAGGCCCCACTAATTTAAAACAAATAAATTTTTTAAAAAAATTACCAAAAAAAATAAAAGAAAAAATCTACTTTGGTCATAATTTATTACATTCCAATATTTATGATTTTTTAAATAAGGTTATTAAAAAAAAGATTTATGGAAAGCCAATTTATGCCCAGGTAAACATTACCAATGGCATTTCATATAAAAAATCTTTTAATAATAATTGGAGGTTCAAATCAAATTCTATATTTCAAAAAATCTCAGGAAACGTTGGTATTCACTATATAAGTCTTTTTATGTTTTTATTTGGAGATATTAAAAAAATTAAAATTAACCAGTTTGGATGTATAAAAAAAAATAAAATAGATAATGCAGTAATAGATATGAAATTTAATAAAAATTTCTATACAAAAATATTTCTATCTTACTCAACAATAGTTGAAGATGAAATAAAAATTTTTTTCTCAAACTTACTAGTAATTATTAATGAAAAAAACCTTTCAATATTTTATCCACGAAATACTTTTAATAAAAATGGAAATTTTATAAAACCAAAAAAAAAAATTATATTTAAATTTATAAATTCTTGGTCGGATAATTCACTACGAAACTCAATCAATTATTTTATAAAAATATCTGTTTTAAATAAAAATTTTAAATTGAAAGATTTTAATAATTTTTTAAAAGTAAATTCAATTATTCTTAAAAACTAATTTTATTAGAACATGGTAAGATCTTATTGGCTACTTAAATCAGAACCCAATGTTTGGTCAATACAAAAACAAAAAAATGAAGGTTCAAAAGGAGCTGTATGGGATGGTGTAAGAAACTATCAAGCAGCAAATTACTTAAAAAAAATGAAATTAGGAGATCTTTGTTTTTTTTATCATTCAAACATCGGAAAAGAAATCGTTGGTATTGTTGAAGTTATTAAGACTGCTTTTATTGATCCAACAGATAAAGAAAAAAAATTTGTAGCTATAAAAGTACGATATAAAAGTATTCTAAAAAAAGCTATTCCCCTCGAAAATATTAAAAAAAATAAAGATCTACAACATTTATCTCTAATTAGACAAAGTAGATTGTCAGTCATGCCCATTGATTCTAAAAGCTGGAAAATTCTAAATAAGATGAGTAATATTAAATAAATAAATTAAATGCCAAAAAAATTTAAAAAAAAAAAAATTAAATCAAAAAGAAAACCTAAAAAACAAGAGGGTAAAAAAGAAGTTATTATTAAAATAAAATCAGAATGGGTAAAAAATTCTTTAATAAATAAACCTGAGTATGAAAAAAAATATAAAAAATCTATTAAAAATAATGATGAATTTTGGAAAAAAGAAGGAAAAAGAATCACATGGATAAAACCATTCACTAAAATAAAAAATGTAAAATATAGTAAAGACGATGTTAAGATAAAATGGTATGAAGATGGAACATTAAATGCATCTGCAAATTGTATAGACAGACATCTTAAAAACAAAAAAAATAAAACAGCAATAATATGGGTTGGAGACAATCCAAAAGAATCAAAAAAGATAACATATAAACAATTACATAAAGAAGTTTGTAAAACTGCTAATGGTTTAAAGGAACTTGGAATAAAAAAAGGTGATCGAGTAACTATTTATTTAACAATGATACCTGAGCTTGCAATAACAATGTTGGCTTGTGCTAGAATTGGCGCCATACATTCCATAATATTTGGAGGTTTTTCTCCCGACTCAATTGCAGGAAGAATTGACGATTGTAAATCTGACTATGTAATAACTGCTGATGAAGGACTTAGAGGTGGAAAAACAATTCCATTAAAAGATATTACTGATGAAGCCCTTTCAAAGTGTAGAGATATAAAAAAATGTATTGTAGTTAAAAGAACTGGAAATTATATAAACTGGGTTTCAGGAAGAGACGTTTGGTATGAAGATATTATAAAAAATTCATCTAGCAACAATGAGCCAGAAGAAATGAATGCTGAAGACCCACTTTTCATACTTTATACCTCTGGATCAACTGGAAAACCTAAAGGAGTATTACATACAACGGGCGGTTATATGGTTTACGCTTCAATGACTCATCAATACATTTTTAACTACAAACCAAAAGATGTTTATTGGTGTACTGCCGATATAGGATGGATAACTGGACACAGTTATATAATTTATGGCCCCTTAGCAAATGGCGCAACAACTATAATGTTTGAGGGAATACCAACTTATCCTGACACTTCAAGATGGTGGCAAATAGTAGATAAATATAAAGTAAATATATTTTACACAGCCCCAACCGCAATAAGAGCTCTAATGAGAGAAGGTGAAAAACCTGTAAAAAAAACTTCTAGAAAGTCATTGAAGTTACTAGGAACTGTAGGGGAACCTATAAACCCGGAAGCTTGGATGTGGTATTATAAAAATGTTGGAGATTCTAGATGTCCAATAGTTGATACTTGGTGGCAAACAGAAACAGGTGGTATTTTAATAAGTCCTCAAACCGGTGCAATAAATCTTAAACCTGGTTCAGCAACAAAACCATTCTATGGAATTAAACCTGTCATTGTTGACCAAAAAGGAAAAATTCTAAAAGGAGAGTGCGAAGGTAGGCTGTGTATAGCGCAATCGTGGCCAGGACAAATGAGAACCGTATATGGTGATCATCAAAGATTCATTGATACTTATTTTTCTCAATTTGATGGAAAATATTTTACAGGAGATGGATGTAAAAGAGATAAGGATGGATATTATTGGATTACAGGTCGAGTAGACGATGTAATAATTGTGTCTGGACACAATTTAGGTACAGCAGAAATTGAAAGTGCATTTGTTTCTCATTCAAAAGTAGCAGAGGCAGCTGTAGTTGGCTATCCACATGATATTAAAGGTAATGGTTTGTATTGTTACGTTACTTTAAATGTAGGAGAAAAAGAAGATGGAGATCTGGAAAGAGAACTTAAATTATGGGTTCGAAAACAGATAGGACCAATTGCAACTCCAGACTTTATTCACTTTTCACCTGGACTACCCAAAACTAGATCTGGCAAAATTATGAGAAGAATTTTAAGAAAGATAGCTGCAAATGAACATGAACAATTGGGTGATACTACAACTTTAGCCGATCCAAGCGTTGTTGAAAGTTTGGTTAGTAATAGAAAAAATATTTAAAGATTAATTAATTTTTTAAATTCTTTTTGAACATTATCCCATTTAAGTATCATAGAATTTAGAACTATTTTTCTATCCAAAGTTTTTAATTCCTCAGCTACTGGTGACCATTCGTATAATGCTAAGGCACTCTCATTAAAAGGTAATGAACAAAAATATTTCGTCCAATCTATTTTTTCTAATCTTGATTCAAATTTTTTTATTGAATTTTCAATTATGTCCTTTGGCATTTCGTTTTTAATTTCATCATTTAAAATGTCTTGATAAATATCTTTTGCTCTTAGTGTTTGATCAAAATTAGTGTTAGTTTTTAGATATGACAGAGAATAGAATACTAAATCCTGTAAGGAAACTGCATAAATATTCCATTTAGCTTTATTTATAGAGCCCAAAAAAACTTCATCATCAAACATGAGTACATATTTTGCTCCCATTCGTGTTTTTAAATATCCATATAAAGTTTCCTGGGATACCCATGCAGATTTTCTTTGAATGAATTCTTTTAGATCAGAGATATTTGTAATTTTTTTTTTAGGCCTTAAGAAGCTGAACATCGGTAATATATATTCCCTTAAATGCTCTATTCTTAGATCTTTCAACCTGAGTTTGTATTTAGTGCTCATTATTTCAAATTATTTATTATTTTTTTACACATATGTGACGTTTTTTTAAGCTTTTTTAGGCTTCCATTCCACATCTAAATAAGTATGCTCCCCTCTTTTAACCTATAGGGAGGGAAAAAAATGTCAAACAAAGAAAAACACTGGGAAAAGACAAAAGGCAATATGGTTATTACTTTGCTTCTTTGGTTCTTTTTCGGTTATTTAATCTTCATGTTTGGTTCAAGCCTTAACTCTGCAAGCTTTTTAGGATATCCGTTGGCGTATTACATGTGTGCCCAGGGATCCATTGTTGCATTCGTAGTAATTCTTTTTTGGTCTTCAAATAGACAAGAAAAAATCGATGAAGAGTGTGGTTTTACCGAAAAGGAGGATGAATAATGTTTAAAGGAAAATTTATTGACAATTTACCTAAAATTTATGGAACGTATACAGGT
>MDTG01078305.1_pt1 | contig 11639 bp, 12 predicted proteins | sample 811421 | NCBI WGS metagenome assembly MDTG01 (sample SAMN05326645, study PRJNA326480) | marine metagenome | isolation source: seawater | place: Pacific Ocean: South East | collected 2011
TATAGATCATCAGGTTGAAATTGATGCTCATTACATGGGTTATCTACAAAGACAGTCTAAAGATATAAGCTCATTTAAAAAAGATGAGTCAGTTGTCATACCTGAAAACATCAAATACGACACAATGAGCGGTCTTTCGAATGAAATTAAAAGTAAGCTGATAAAGGTTAAGCCTAAAACACTCGGTCAAGCAATTAGGATAGATGGAGTGACCCCAGCAGCAATTATTATACTTCTTTCTCACATAAAAAAACTGAGATATAAAGCTTCTGCCTGATGCAGGAGCTTAAAGTTATAAAAATCCTCCAAGAAGAGCTTAAATTTACAGATCAGTCGATTGATAAACTTAAAATGTTAGAATATGAGCTTTTAAAAGCAAATAAAAAGCACAATTTTATCGCAAAAAGCACCGAAGGCCTCATTTGGTCTAGACATATTTTAGATTCTGCCCAATTAGTAAAATATATAAATTTTAAGCAAGGATCTTTATCAGATTTAGGTTCTGGAGCAGGCTTTCCTGGTTTGGTTTTAGCTATATATAATCAAAACTTTAATTTCCACGTGAAATTATATGAAAAATCACCTATGAAAAGGGACTTTTTAAATGAAATGCTTGGTAAATTAAAGATTAAAGCGACACTATTTGGAAATGTATTTGAAGGAAAAATCCAATCAGATTACTTAGTAAGTAGGGCTTTCAAGAAATTAGATAAAATAATACAAGTTTCACGTGAAATAGCAAAAAAACCCCATAAATTGATAGTTTTAAAAGGTCAAAATGCACAGGAAGAAGCAAATAAAGCTTTTAAAAATCAAAAATACTCTTATAAATTAGAAACTAGTATGACTAATGAGAAATCAAAAATAATCTTAGCGGATATTATTTAGTGACAACAACTATTTCAGTGATAAATCAAAAAGGCGGAGTGGGTAAAACTACGACGGTTATAAATCTAGCTGCATCACTGTCCATAATGGGTCAAAATAATCTTGTTATAGACCTGGATCCTCAAGGTAATGCAACAACAGGATTTGGTAAAAGCAACAATAATGAAGATAACAATGTTTACAATCTTTTAATAAAAAAAATAAATTTAAAAAAAACAATTCAACACACTAACATCAAAAATTTGGACATTATAGGATCACACGTAAATTTATCCGGTTTAGAGGTGGAGACTGCTAGTGATGCTAAAAGGGCTTTTGTTTTGAAAGAAATACTATCAGATGAAAAACATAATATACTGCAAAAGTACGATAATATATTTATTGATTGCCCTCCATCTTTAAGCCTTCTAACGATAATGTCTTTAGTTGCTTCAGATGAATTGCTGGTGCCGCTCCAAACAGAATTTTTTGCTTTAGAAGGAATAACTCAATTAGTAAAAACAATTGATAGAATTAAAGAAAACCTTAATCCAGCTCTCTCAATTAGAGGCATACTACTAACTATGTTTGATAAAAGAAATAAACTCTCCTCAGAGGTTGATCGGGAAGCAAGAAATTATTTTAAGGAGAAAGTCTATCGAACTGTTATTCAAAGAAATGTAAGATTATCAGAGGCCCCATCTCATGGGATGCCTTGCGTGATCTATGACAAAAATTGTGTAGGAAGTAAATCATATTTTAAACTAGCTGAAGAGTTCTCAAAAAAAAATAACATTGAAAGCGCTGCGTGAGCCCTACCAAGAAAAAAGGTTTAGGAAGAGGACTATCCGCTTTATTTGGTGACGACACATCAAAAATAACTGATAAAAATAATGAAATTAATAGAGTTTCTATAAGCGATCTAACTAGAAACCCTTATCAACCAAGGGAAATTTTTAATGAAGCTAAATTAGAGGAATTAGCTAACTCTATTAAAAAAAACGGCATTCTCCAACCTATAGCTGTTAGACCTAAAAAAAATGAAGTGGGAAAATATGAAATAGTCGCAGGTGAAAGAAGGTGGTTAGCTGCTCAAAAAGCTGGATTGCATGATATTCCAGTAACTGTTTTAGATTTAAGTGATGTAGAGTCTTTGGAAGTAGCAATAGTTGAAAATATACAAAGGGATGATTTAAGTGCGATAGAAGAGGCTAGAGGATACAAAAGATTATCAGAGGAATTTAATTACGATCATGAAGATATCTCAAAATTAATGTCTAAGAGCAGAAGTCATATTAGCAACACTCTAAGACTTTTATCTTTGCCTGAAGACATAATAAGCATGCTTGAAGAGGGAACTCTAACATCAGGTCAGGCAAGACCTTTAATAGGATTAGCCAATGCATCTACAATTGCCGAAGAAATTGTAGCAAAAAATTATAGTGCTAGAAAAGTTGAATACTTAGTTAAATCTAAAAAAAATAATAAATCCTCTAAATCTTATGATGCAAATATTCTGAAGGTTCAAGAACGTATTGAAAAAATACTTGGTTTAAAAGTAAATATAATAAATAAAAAAAATAATTCTGGTAAAATACTAATTGAATATAAAGATTTAGAACAATTTGAATTTGTATCAAATTTGCTAACTAAGTATTAGCTAATTCGCAAATATCTACCAAGGTTTTCTTAAACATTACATTTTTACTAATTGAAGAATTGGATTTGAATAGAATTTCTAAATTATATGTTTTGTTTAATGCATTTTTAATTTTTTCAAAATTCCATTTTTTAGCTTGAATAGTGATCATGGATTTGTCCTTCCAGAAAATAGGCGGTTTTATGGTGTTAATAGCATTTTCTAAATTAACATTTTTTGATAATTCCAATATTTGATAAATCCTATTTAATCTTTGATTTATAATATTCAAATATAAAATATTTTTTTCTGACTCTATTAACGTGTTACTTAATAATTTGTTTGTCTTTATTCTATCTCCGTTTAATAACTCATCTTTTAGAAGATTAAAGTCGACATTTTCTTTTAAATTTAAAAGGATTTCTAACTTTTTACCATCTATCTTTTTATCAATAAAAAAAGTTTTAATTTTAGAAATTTCATTTTTTAGTTTGACTCTGTCAAGACTGCTAGAATTAATTATCAAATTTATGTTTTCTGAAGATAAGCCTATAAATCCCTCTAATTTTTTTTCTATTATTTTTCTTATTGTTAATTCGCTATCATCATAGCACGGGATTATGCCGCAATACTTTGTTTTTTCAAAATAGTTTCTTAATTTTGATTTTTTATCTAGCATATCCGAAAATAAATATATTTTCTGACTATCTAATTTATTATCAATTTCTTTAATGATGTTGAAAATTTTATCATTAACTTGATCTATAAAAAAAATCTTTTCTGTCTCAAATAATGACAGATTATAAATTTCACTTAAAAATCCATCAATATCTTTTAAAATATTCTCTTGATTGAGGCTGATAATTTGAGAATTTTTATTTTTTATTTTAATACTCCTTTTTAAATCTTCCTTTAGACCTAAGTTTTCCCCGTAAAAAAGAGTTATTTTCTCATTAATTAAATTGATATTTTCTTCGACTAAATAACTTTTATAAATCATTATTTTTCATTGAAAGTTTTTTCAAAATTTTATCAATCAAACTATCTGATAAAAGTTTAATTAATTTTTTTTCACTAGCAATAGTTTGAGAGTGTTGTTTTGCTATTCCATAGCTTCCACTTTCTTTTACAGTAAATAAATCTAGTTTTTTATAACTGTTATCCTGTAATTCTATATCTGCAATAATAATTATTTCATATTTTGTGATTTCATTTTTTATATTCTTTTCTTTAATTTTCTTAATTTTTTTTGTTTTAATATTCAAAACCAACAATTTATTCTTGTCATCATTAGTTTTAGATAAAATTTTATTTTTAATATTATAATTAATTTTTTTATCTCCGGTAATTTTTATTTCAGAAAAAGAAAAATCTATTTTTTGAGCTTGGTTAACAATCTTGAATCCACATCCAGATATAAAGATTGATATTATAAAAATTAAAGAGAATGCTTTTTTAATTATCATTGAGCAATAATGTAGTTTATAATCTTATTTTTGATAAAGATAGTTTTAATAATTTTTTTATTTTCAATATATTTTTTTGCTTTTGAAGTTTTCAAAATAATTTCATTAACTTTAGTTTCCACTAAATCTTTATTAATAGCTATTACATCTCTAGTTTTTCCATTTATTTGCACAGCAAAATTAATTTCTTCTAAGTCGTTTTTATTTATATTTGGCCAATTATTAACAGTTTTGCAGTTAAGTATTTCTAAACATTCGTGAGCAAGATGTGGAGTAAAAGGTATCATTAATTTCATTATTTTAGTTAAGTTATTTACAAGTTTTTTATTTCCAAGATCTTTATCTAAATAATCTTTAATAAGATTATATGTTTCGTAAAAATAAGCTATTGAAACGTTAAATCGAAATTTATTTATTGAGTTATCAATTTTATAAACAAAATTATTTATTTGTACGTCGAATTTTTTTTCTAATTCTAAATTTATTTTTTTTTCTCTTCTTTTAGAAATTAAAAGGTTTAAGTTCCAGAATTTTTGTAAAAATTTGTTAGCTGAGGAAACCCCGCTATCAGACCATTGAACATCTTTTTCTGGAGGACTATCAGATAAAATAAACCATCTAACAGCATCAGCGCCATATTGTTTTATCATAATTTCAGGGTCAATCGTATTTTTTTTTGATTTAGACATCGACTCTGGAGGACTAACAATTATTTTAGATTTGTCAGCTTTTTTTACGACAGTACTATTATCAATCCTTTGAACCTCTTCAGGATAAAACCAATCACCTTTTTCATCTTTATAGGATTCATGACACACCATTCCTTGAGTAAACAAATTTTGAAATGGTTCAGTTATACTAAACTTGCTGTCATATTCGTTTATTCCTTTAGTGAAAAAACGTGAATAGAGTAAGTGAAGGATAGCATGTTCAACGCCTCCTATATATTGATCTACTGGCATCCAATAATCTATTTTTTTCTTATCAAATGGCGAATTTTTGTATTGCGGAGAACAAAATCTTAAAAAATACCAAGAAGAGTCAACAAATGTATCTAAAGTATCAGTTTCTCTAATCGCTTTTTTCCCAGTTGATTTTTGTAGTGTATTTTTCCAAGTTGGATGACTGTCCAAGGGGTTTCCTTTTGAATTTAAGTCAATGTCTTCAGGCAATTCAACTGGAAGTTCACTCTTATCTACAGGCACTACACTTCCATCATCTAAATAAATCATAGGTATAGGGCAGCCCCAATAACGTTGTCGAGATATACCCCAATCTTTAAGCCTGAATAACGTTTTCTTTTTACCAATATTTTTTTTTTCTATTTCTTGAATAATTATGTCTTTGGCCTCGACAGTATCTAAACCATTTAAAAATCCAGAATTGATCATTTTACCATTACCTACATATGCTTCTGAAATAGTTTTTACATTTTTTTCATCTGTAACAACTTGAATAATTTCTAATTTGTACTTTTTGGCAAAATCAAAATCTCTCTGGTCATGTGCTGGACAACCGAAAACTGCACCGTTTCCGTAATCCATAAGAACAAAATTAGCAAAAAATACGGGTAATTTCTTATTTTTAATAAACGGGTGTTTAACAAATAAGTTAGTTGAAAATCCAATCTTTTCTGCATTGGCTAGAGCTTCTTCAGTTGTTCCAGTTTTATCACACTGATCTTTAAACTTTTTGAATTCTTTTTCCTCAACAAATTTTTTACCTAAAGGATGATCAGATGAAAGTGCAATAAAACTAGCACCAAAAAGAGTATCTGGTCTTGTTGTGAATACGGTTATTCCCCCTTTTTTATTTTCTAATTCAAAATTTATTTCGCAACCAAAAGACTTGCCTATCCAATTTTTTTGCATTAATTTTACTTTATCAGGCCATCCTTTTAAGGTTTCTAAGTCACTTAAAAGTTTTTCTGAAAAATTTGTTATATTAAAAAACCATTGTGACAATTTCTTTCTTTCAACCACTGCATTAGATCTCCATCCTCGTCCATTAATAACTTGCTCATTAGCTAAAACAGTTTTTTCAATTGGATCCCAATTCACGTATGTTTCCTTTCGAGAAACAAGACCATTATTATAAAAATCAATAAAAATTTCTTGTTGAAATTTGTAATACTCTTTATCACAGGTAGAAATTTCCAAATCCCAATCAATTGATAATCCCAACATTTTGAGCTGATTTTTCATTGTTTTAATATTTTTGTCTGTCCACTCTTTTGGATGTAAATTATTAGATTTAGAGGCATTTTCTGCTGGTAAGCCAAAAGAGTCCCACCCCATTGGATGGAGAACGTTACAACCATTTAAAAATTTGTATCTGGCTATTACATCTCCAATTGTGTAATTTCTAACATGACCCATATGAATTTTGCCTGACGGGTATGGAAACATTTCTAAGCAGTAAAACTTTTTTCCTTTTTGATTATATAATTTATTCTTAGAAAAATATTTCTGCCATTTTTTTTCAATAGCTTGGAAACTTATTCTTTCCATGATTGTTACTTTTTCTTAGTTTTTTCTTTTTCTAACAAAGATGCTTTTTTTAGAATAACCGTGTTAAGCTCATCCTTAATTGCTGAGTTACTTAATAACTGCACATTACAATTGTTATTAGACGTGCATTTTTTTTGATGAACAATAACCTTGAGGCTTGTAGCTGTTATTTCATTTGATAGAAATCTTACAGTAATTTTTATCGAACTATTTAAGTCGTTTTCATTTGCATACCAGTCTGTAATAATTGTTCCACCAGAATAGTCTACAGTTGTTAAAGGTAAAAAATCTAAAGTTTCGAGACTTGCTCTCCAAAGAGGATTAGAGGTACTAAATTCATAATTCGTTCCACCGCGTCCACCTAAAATAGAATTTAATCCAGCTCCTCGACCTTCGTCTATATTTTTTCTTGCTTTAGCCTTAGACCCATCTGGCATCTGTCTTTGATCAACTTTTTTTGGTTTTAAGCTTTCGCAAGCTGACAAGCCAACTAAAAGTAAAGATCCAAAAAATATAAGATTTGCTAATTTTAAAAACTTCATTTGTTACTAAATTATTAATTAATTTTTAGTGAAGTTATTTAATAACATGAATTTGTTAATATTTAGTATTATTAAGTTTTATTAGGTATAAAGGTGTTGCATATTTAACACAGTAGTTAATAAAACACTGTAATTAAGCCTTTAAATGCTGATTTAAGATCAAAACTGGATAAAAAGTAGTCATTATTATTAATAATAATATTAACAAAAAAGGAAACAAATATGAAAAACATAACAAAAATATTGTTAGCGACTTTTTCATCTCTTCTATTGGTTATTTCAACAGCTAACGCTGGTGAAGTAGCATTAACGGGTTCTGCAAAGGCCTCTTACTCAATAGGTGGAGCTGATAGTTCTAACGGTAAAGGTATTGGTGTTAGTAACGAGTTAAAAGTTGCCGCTTCAGGTGAAATGGACAACGGTTATACTTGGAACTATCACTTAGATCTTGATCCAGGTGCTTCAGGCGCAATGGTACAAGATGATGCCGCTCTAACAATTAATACAAATGGTCTAGGTACAATTGGATTCTTCGATGGTGAAGGTTCATTGCACTCAAACTTAGCATGGGGAATTGGTGCATTAGGTACTGGTTCTGACTACGCAGGTACAATGACAATTAATTATGGTTTGGACATTGATGGTGAAACAAACATTCAATATCACACACCAGCAGACTTGTTACCATTTGGAACAACATTTAAAGTAGGTTACCAACCTAACAAAGGCGATACTACTGGTGGAAATGATTTCAAAAGTACAGGTGGAACTAATCCTCTAGCAGCAGGTGGTAATCAGCAAACTCAGTACAGAATAGATTTAAGCCCAATGGATGGACTAAAACTTGGTGCTGACTATGCTGAAACTGATGGAGCTACATCAGCAGTAGCAGCAGTTCAAGAAGCAGAATCTGGTGCTTACTATGCGCAGTACGCAATGGGTAACTTTAAAGTTGGTTACGGTAAAGCATTATACACATTAGGTATTTCTGCTAAAAACGGTAATGTTGTTGAGTATGACACAACTTCTTACGGTGTAGAAATGGCTGTAAATGATGCGTTATCAGTTTCTTATACAAAAGAGAAATCTGATGCGATTACTGCCGTTGCAATTGCAGCCGGTTCATCAAGTAATACTAAAACAGTAATAGAAGCTGACATTACAGTAATGCAAGTTGCTTACGTTGTTGGTGGTGCTACGTTAGGTATTAACGTAACAGATACTGATAATGCTGACTATAAAGAAGGCAAAGAAGAGAAAGTAACAATGTTCTCTATAGCTATGGCATTTTAGTAAGTTAAAATTAAAATTAAAAAAGCCGGTTAATTATATTAGCCGGCTTTTTTTTTATTTCACTTAAAAGCGCAAAACCTTCACAATTTAAAGATTTAAGTTTATTTAAATTTTTAATATTTATTCCACCCAACGGTACAAGTTTTCGGTTAATATCAACTAAAAATTTACTATATTTTATCACACCTAAATGAGGAGATTTTTTATCGTAATTTACTAAAAATAACTTTGACAATAGAATATAACCACATCCTTGTTTAACTTTCATATTAATTTCATTAAAGTTATGAGCAGAACCAATAATATTGAAATTAGATTTTTTTAAATTTAGAGCTTTGAAAGCATTATTATACGATGATAAATAAATGCCATCTGCTTTAATAGCCACACAACGTTTAAAGTCATTAGCGATATAAAATTCAATCTTTTTAATTTTACATTTTTTTCTAAATTCTATTATTTTTGTGATGTTACCTATTTTTTTTTTTGGTCTATAAATTATAATGAATTTATTGTGCTTTTTTATCTGACTTAATTCAATATTTTTGATACTTTCAATAATCAAAAAGTATTTATTTTTAAAAGCAAACATATGAGTATAATAATTGAAAGATTTGATAAAATAAAATCTAATATTGCATCAGTTAAATCTACTAAAACAATTAATATAATAGCTGTTAGCAAAACTTTCACTCTTAGCCATATACGACCACTTTTGGATCACGGACATATACACTTTGGTGAAAACAAAGTTCAAGAAGCAGTTTCAAAATGGAGCGAAATTAAAAAGGTTAATAAAGGTTTAAAATTGCATATGATTGGTAAACTGCAAAGCAATAAAGTTAAAGATGCGATCAAAATTTTTGATTACATTCACTCAGTTGACAGTCAAAAGCTTGCAGATACCCTTGCTAAGTACCAGAATAATTTAAATAAAGATCTTGAATATTTTATACAAGTTAATATTGGTAACGAAATTCAAAAGTCAGGAATTCCTGTTGCAGAATTAGATGCTTTTTATAATTATTGCGTTAATGAAATTAATCTTAAAATCATAGGTCTTATGGTGATACCACCTAATGACAAGAAACCAGAAAAATATTTCAAATCCTTAAATGAATTAAATAAATCTCTTGATCTTCAAAATTTAAGCATGGGAATGTCAGCAGATTATGTAGAGGCTGTAAGAAATGGTTCAAATTTTGTTAGAATTGGAAGTTCTATTTTTGGCTCAAGATTTTAATTTTGGTTTTATTTTTTAATTTTTTTATGATTTTTAAAAGTTGAACTTTTTTAATAGCAACGCACCCTTCTGTTTTTTTATAGTTTTTTTTTGTTATATGAATAAATATTGCGCTACCTTTGTTTTTAATTACTGGATCCATGTTGTAATTTAATACAAGAACAATATCGTAGATGTTGTCTTTTCTATAAAGTTTTTCATAACTATAATTAGACGGTAATTTTATAAGTTTATTATATTTATCGGATCGCGGGTCATCGCACCAACCCATATTTTTTTTTATTATAATCTTTTTAAGTCTCGTCTGAATCTTTTTTATTCTGTCTTTTCTGTATAAGATATATTTGATTTTATAATGGCCCTTAGGTGTTATTAAGTCACCTTCTTTTTTTTTATTTCCAATTCCCCTTTTACCTATAGAGCATTTTACTTTATATTTGTTATAAGTAAGATATTTTTTATTTATTAAAATATGCATGATTTAAAAGTTCTAGTTTTAGGTCCATCATCATTTATTTCTACATTAAATGAACTAAAACCTTTTTTAAAGTTTAATTCTTTTTTTAATAATTTAAATGATAATAATAATATTATTTTCTTCCATATCGATGCATTGAAAGACAAGAAACAAAAAGACTTTATTGATAATAGTAATTCTATAAAAATCTGTGTTGCAGACAATAAAAAGATATTAAATAAGTTCGATGCAAATTTAGATTTGCCCACAACGATAAAAGATATAAATGCTATCATAGAAAATACAGTTGCCAAGAAAAAATTTAATAAAAATTCTTCATTAGAAATTAAAAATTATTTATTAAACAAGAATCAAAAAAAATTATCAAAATTGGATAAATTTATAATTCTTACAGAAAAAGAAGTTCAGCTGCTTGAATTATTTTTAAATAATAGTAACCCAATTTCAAAAGATAATATCTTGTCATCTGTTTGGAATTATTCAGCAGATGCAGATACTCATACAGTAGAAACGCACATTTATAGATTAAGAAAAAAAATTTTTGATAAATTTATGGATGAAAAGTTTATTTTAAATAATAAAGACGGTTATTACTTGTGAAAAAAAGAAACAAAATTGCGAAAGATCTTTTTACAGCTAAGTATAGAAAAAGAGTTCTGAAGCCAAAAAAGGGTAAAGGAAGTTTTAAAAGAAAGAAAAATTAATTAAGTCTAGCCCCAATAATCTGAATTACTTTAGAGGACATTTCTGTTCCAGTTTCTAAACTCTCTTTGGTAGATTTATTATTAGTCAAACCGTGTAAAAAACCTCCAGCAAATAGATCTCCCGCACCAGTTAAATCTTTAATCTTGAGATTATCTTTTGCTGAACATTCTAAAACTTCACCTTTATTAATTGCTAGAGCACCTTTTTCACCACGAGTTATGACAATCAATTTGTTAATCCCTTTTGCAAAACTAATTACTTCCTCAAAGTGTTTTGCATTTATCAAAGATATAATTTCTTGTTCATTCGCAAATGTAATATCTAGTTTGTTTTTAACCAATTCTAAAAAATGAGTTTTGTGTCTTTCGACACAAAATAAGTCTGACAATGACATTGCAACTTTATTAGCGTTATTTATTGCTTTATCAAAAGCTTTTTTTGGCTCACCTTCATCCCAGAGATAGCCTTCTAAAAATAAAATTTCACTTTTTTTAACTGCATCTATATCAATATCTTTTTCACTAATTTTTCCAGCTGTTCCTAAAAAAGTTATCATTGTTCTCTCTGAGTCTGGTGTAATTAATATTAAACAGGTACCAGTTGGAATCTCTTCCTTTTTCTTCGAATAGAAAAAATCAACGTTTTCTTTTTTCAGACCCTCTTCATATTTATTTCCTAATTTATCATCACTAACTTTTCCGATAAAGCCCACTTTATTACCAAGTTGGGAAAGTCCTACAATTGAATTAGCTACTGAACCACCAGAAACTGTTTCTTCTATTTTAAGTGTTGATAATAGTTTTTTAAATTCTACTTCATCTACAAGCTTCATTGTACTTTTTGTTAAATTATTATGAGTGATGAAATTGTCATCCACTTTACAAATTACATCAACA
>MDTG01365050.1_pt1 | contig 11639 bp, 7 predicted proteins | sample 811421 | NCBI WGS metagenome assembly MDTG01 (sample SAMN05326645, study PRJNA326480) | marine metagenome | isolation source: seawater | place: Pacific Ocean: South East | collected 2011
GCTCGCGGCAGTCAAAGGGGATGCCTATGGCCATGGGGCGGTTCGATGCGCAAAAGTCCTCGAAACCGCTGGAGTGGAGTGGTTTGGCGTCGCATTAGTCGAGGAGGGAATCGAACTCCGCGAGGCCGGCATAGCGGCCAGCATACTGTGTCTCGGTGGAGCCGGACCGATGGGCGCGGACGCAGCCGTTGCGTACGGGTTGACGCCATTGATAAGCGACCTTGGGGAAGCAGCCCGCCTCAATGCAGCTGCCAAAACCGCGGGTACGAGGATCAACGTCCACGTGAAGGTGGACACCGGAATGGGCAGATTGGGTGTCCCACTCCATCATTGGCCGCTCTTTCTTGACCGGATCGCTGACATGGACCGGGTTTCAATTGAGGGGGTGGCTTCGCATTTCAGCGAAAGCGAGCACCCCGAGGGGTCGGTCACAACATTGGAGCAGGCCAGAAAATTTAACGAGGCGCTGGAGACTGCTCGGCGGCGAGGGGTGGAACCGGCCATTCGGCACATTGCAAACTCGGGTGCCATCTTGCAGCATCCGGAACAGGCCCTCGATATGGTCCGGCCCGGACTGCTGTTGTACGGGTACGATCCGGGGTTTCCCACGCCACGAATTCCAGTCGAACCTGTCATGAGCCTGACCACCCAGGTGCTCGTCGTCCGCGACCTGCCCGTTGGCGTTGGCGTGTCGTATGGAGGAAACTTTGTCACCCGCCGGCCGAGTCGCGTGGCAACTCTTCCTGTGGGGTATGCCGATGGCTACTCGCGCGCGATGTCCGGACGAGCACAGGTTCTTGTTCATGGCGTTCGCGCGCCAGTCCTTGGTCGCATTTGCATGGACATGTGCATGGTCGACGTCACGGACGTGCCGGAGCGCGTGCAGGTCGGTGACACTGTGGTGTTGGTCGGCCACGACGGCGATTCATCGATTACCGCCTATGACCTTGCAGAATGGGCCAGTACGATACCCTATGAAATTTTGACCGGCTTTTCCCGACGGGTTCCGCGCCGCTCCTGACTCAGACTTGACCCAAAAAGCGGAACGACTTTCCCGACATCTCGGCCCGCCTCGGGTACCATTGCCCTCCAAATCGCGACGTGACGCGACGGAGAGTAGACATGTCTGATGAGAAGACCGCTGGTCCCGCGAAGCCATCCCCCGCAAAGGATGAGAATTTCGACGACATCGAAGATGCTTTCTTTGCCAGCGGTGACGCCGTTAGCTTTTGGGACGAAGCCGATGTTGACGAGCTGACCGGCGAACAGGGGGACACGTCGGCGCCGGAGGCTGCGCCGACCTTGACCGATGCGCCGGCCCCAGCCGAAACCACGGTGGCGGGCGGCCCGACCAGTCCGCGCGAGGGGACGGCCCCCGACCAAAAAGTCCCGACCCCTGAAACGGAAGCGGACATTTACAACCCATCTACGCTGCATCCAAACCCAGATCTCATCGCGGATGACGAAACAGAAATATGGACCGATCCCCGAGAGGTCGGTGGCACCCGCGAACCCGTGTCTCGGCTGGACCCAAGCGAGGAAATTGCGCCACCCAAGCCAGTGCCTGCGCCGTCACCACCCGCCGAGGAGACTCCGATTTCAGCCGATGAATGTGGGGTGCTCCGGTACAGTATTCCCGAAGGCGAGGAGTCCCGCTGGGCCGAAGCCTCGAAGGCGCTCGTGGCCGCGGCGCGTGATGTTAAGCCGAGCGAGCGGGCAGACCTCCTCTTGAACGCGGCACAAATCCAGCTTGCTCGGGTGGGAAATTGGGAACGCGCGGCAACCCTGTTCGATCAAGCTGTAGCATCCGGTGTTTCAGCGGCTGCGCTGCCCAAAGGGTACGCGGATGTCGTGGCAAGCCAGGGGCGGTTCGAGGAATTGCGTGACATCTTAGTAGACCGAGCGAATGGAAGCGACGGCGCAGCCGCGATTGAGGCGCTACAAGATGCGGCCATTGTGGAACGGAATCATCTCAACAACGATGCGGCCGCAGTCGATTTGCTCAACCGAGCCAACTCCATCCAATCCGACTGGTTTTCACTCCGGCTTCTGCGCGAGCTTCACTATCGCAGGCAAGACTGGAAGCCCCTGACCTCAGTTTTGGCCGAAATGGCGCGCTTAAGTTCGGGACCACGGGCGGCTCGCTGCAAGGTGGAGGAGGGTCGAATTCGGGAAGTTGAACTTGGCGACGTTGCCGGTGCCGCCGCATCGTATTCGGACGCCTTGGTCCACGCTCCGTCGTATATGGATGCGTTTCTTGCCCGCATCCGGGTGGCCAAGAACCACGGTGACGGCAATGCCCTTGTCGACCTGTATACGGCGCATGCGGACACCCTTGGCGGGCCGAACAAGCAGTTCTGGCTCGAGGCGGCGGCGCGAACCGCGAGCGCAGAAAACGCAGAGATTGCCGACAACCTCTACCGAACAGCGATGGCGGGGAGCGAGGGGAGTGCGGCCAGCATTTTCCGGGAGGCTGCTGCCCACTTTGAGCGACGGGAAGATTCTTCGGGGACGTACGAGGCGCGTGTTGCGGAGGCCAAAACACAGGCCGGCGCCGCACGGGCCGCGACGCTTTTGTTGGTGGGCGAGAGCATCGCAGGGGAACCCGATCGGGCCATTGCTCAGCTTACGGAGGCCTTCAACGCCGACCCCACCTGTTTGCCGGCTGTGAGCTTGGCGACCGATCTCTTAGTGCAGGCCAGTCGAGGTGAAGGCGCTGTCGGATTGCTTGAAAAAGCTATCGCACAGGAGGCGAACAACTCCGTCGGTGGCATGCTTCGCTTTCGACTCGCGGAGGTGCTCGAGCATTCAATGGATAAGCCTATTGCCGCCGCCGAAGCGTATGCAGCCGCGCGGACGGCTGACCCTGAGCTGCAAATTGCCCGTGAGGCCGAGGTTCGATGCCTTCGTCGGGCGGGCCAGCATCAAGCGGCAGTTGAGCGCCTCCGCGACGCCGTAGCCGAAACACAGGATTCGGAACGAGTCACTCGTTTGCTATGGACCATCGGGTCGATCCTTGATCGCGAGCTTGAGCGAAAGGACGAAGCGGTTGAGGCATACAGAAAGGCTGCCGAAGTGTCGGCGCTGCAGCCTGCCGCCATCGATGGATGGCTGCAGAATGCTCGAGGCAACGGTTCGACGGAGGACGTCGTGGACGCGCTATTGCATGCGTCTGAAAGCCTTCCCAGTTTGAGTGACCGCGTGGCGGCTGGCTATGCTGCGGCTCGACTGATGGTTGATGCACTCAACGATCCAGAACGCGCGGCGAGGACTCTTGGACGGTGCATGGAGCTCGACCCACACAACCGACTGGTCAACGCGCTGCTTCGGGACGTGTCGGTTCGAACTCGAAATTGGCCCACGGTGTACGACCTCGCGCGGACCGCATCGAACGGACTGGAGGGGCGCCATCGAGAGTGGACCTTGCTGCAGGCCGCATACGCGTCGATGCAGGGAAACTGTGGCGATGCCCAAGCCGTCGCCGCGGAAGTGCTTGACCTCAACCCTTCTCATCCGGGGGCATTGGCGCTGTTGGAGCGGGACGCGTTGGCGCACGCAGACGACGCCCGCCTTTTAGCCGTGACCCGGCGGATCCGAAACGCCACGGAAGATCCCGCAGAGCGCACCACACTCACCGTGCGAATCGCGCAGTTGGCGGCGGATATCGGCGACAAGCAAACGGCCTCACGCGCCATCACTCGCGTCCTCGAGGCATCTGTCGGGCCGCGCCCGTATGGGGCGATGGCCAAGCTGTCTGTAGGGATGGAATTCTGGGCTCTCGCGGAGGCGGCCCTGCATGCGGATGGGGACATCGCCGGCCTCGCAAGACTGTTGGAGTCTACCTCCGAAGACCACAAACGGGTCAGCAGCGCCTGGCGGGCAGTGACCAAAGACAACCCAGAAAGCACCGAAGGCCATCACGGATTGGAGCGCAGCCTCACCCGAATGGCGAATCGCGATGGTCTGGCGGCGGCACACGCCGCGCTCGCATCGAACGAATCGGACTCCACTGTCTCCAACATGCACGCGCTGTTAGCGGGCCACCTGTTTGAGAACGATGAGGCCAATGAGAAAGCGATCAAGTACTACCGGATGGCGTTTGACAGGACCAGACACCGCGGGAAGGCGTTTGATGCGCTTGTACGGCTGTATTGTGAACTGGGTCGGACCGATGCAATCAACGACATCTTCCGCCAGCTTCCGGATTTCGACGAGGTTGGACGAGCCGATGCGTTGATTGATGCTGGGGCGACGGAGGAGGCGCTGACCATTTACCGTGAGTCAGTCAAGGCCGCGACCGATGACCTGGCTGCACTTCCGATGCTTGTTCGGTACGAACAGGCTCTAGTGAATGCTGTGAAGTGGGGCCTCGTTCTCGAATGCCTGAATCGGCGTGGGGCGGTGGTCGACGACCCCCAAGAGAAAGCGTTCATTCAAGCAAAACAGCGGTGGCTGCTCTCCGAGCGAATGGCCGACTCCGATGAAGCATGGGAGTTCTATCGCCAGCTCCATGAGGATCATCCTGACGACTCGGAGGTCCTCGAAAATCTTGCTCGAATCGCCGGCGCCCGAGGAGAATCAGCGCTTGCCATTCAGTTTCTGGACGGCCTCTCCAATATCGCATCCACCGCCGAGGAAGCCGCACGGTATCAACGGCGTATCGCCGAGGTCCACACGGCAAACGCTGCCCCAGACCACGCTAGAGAGGCCTTCCTACGCGCACTCGATCACAACCCGAACGATCTTGAGTCTTTGGCCGGACTCAAATCCATCGCGGAGGCAGCCTCGGACTGGCAGGGACTAGTGGGCGCGCTGACCCGCGAATCTCAGCTGGTTCAAGGTGAAAAACAACAGGATTGCGCACGACAGATCGCGCTGCTCTGGGAAGAGAAGATCGGCGACAGGGCAGTGGCAATCGAGTCGTGGCGTCGCGTGCTGGAGTTGTCGCCCGGAGACCAGACCTCGTTGTCACGGCTTGTCGCCTTGGCTGAGGCCGAGGCCGACTGGAACAGCTTCATCGACGATGGCAAGGCCTTGGTGCACTATTTGGAGGGAGAAGACCGGTCTGAACTCCTCGCTCGAATGGGTCGTGCGGCGATCCAGCATCTCCGGAGAGAAGAGGAGGCCATTCGATTCCTCGATGAAGCCTCGTCCAACTCGACGCCAAGCCTTCAGGCGGCTGAGGACCTCGAACAAATACACGCCGCGCGCGGTTCTTGGGACAAAGTTGTCGAATGCATTTTGAGGCGCGCCACCGCACAAAGCGGCGACGCTGCCATTGAACTGTATCAACGGGCCGCAAAAACTCGGATCGAACAACTCCGAGACCGAAACGGTGCCGCGAGCGTCTACGATTCCATCCTCGCTCTTGACCCAACGAACATCACCGCACTTGAGTTTAAGGGTGATTTTCTGTTTGAAAACGATAATTTAAGGGGTGCTGTTGAGGTTTACGAAGCCATTGATGGCTTGGGAATCGAGCGGGACTTGGATGATTTTGACGAGCAGATGGCGCAGAGTCTCTATTGCTTCCGATTTGGTGAAGCCCTTCGTCGCCTCGGGCGCTTACAGGATGCCGTCCAGCGCTACGAACAGGCCTTGGCCCTAAACGGAAGCCATTTGCCTACACTGGAAGCCATTGGGCCCCTGTATGTAGCCGAACAGCGGTTCAGCGATGCAAGTTCGGTGTTTCGCCAGGTGCTGCAGTTGACGGGCGGGCAGGGCGATCCGGTCCGCCTCGCTCGTGTGTATGCGGCACTCGGTACAGTCGAGCACGCGCAAGGCAACGACGAGAAGGCGGTGCGACGGTTCAATAAGGCGCTCGACCTGCAGCCCAACGATATCGAGGCGCTTCAGGGGTATGCGTGCGTGCTGTACGAGCGGCAGGATTGGAACAACCTGTTGACGACCTACAACAACATCATCTACCACGCCAAAGAGCGCGAGGCGTTCGTGAAAGCTTACCTGATGAAGGGCTTTGTCCTCGATTCTCACATGTCATTGGCCGACAAAGCGGGGCAACACTACGAAAAGAGCCTTTCCTTCGATGCTGCAAATCCGTATGCACTCTTGCGGCTCGGTGAGCTGGCACTCCGAAAGGATGAATGGGACCGAGCGGCGTCGTTTGCAGGGCGGGCACTGGCAATCGGAGAAAATGTTACGAAAGATCTATCTGCGTTGCTTCATTCCGTCTCCGCCGTCGCGGCCAAGGAGACAGGTCGCATGGATGAACTCGAAGCTGCGTTCACGGGAATCAAAGCGGCAGGCACTGAGTATGCCTCCGAGGCAATCAAGCTGGGGCCCTCCGCTGAGGGCCTGCATGAACTCCTCCGGTCGCGACTGCAACGCGAGCCGTGAGGGCAGCGCCTTGAGCCGTGGTGGTCAATGGCTGTTCGAGCATCGAGCATGGATTCCAGCCCCCTGCGTGGTGGGGTGCTTCTGGCTCATCAAACCACTTCAAATTTGGACGGGGGTTGGCATCGGAATGGTGGCGATCGCCGTGGTGGTTCGGTTTTGGTCCGTTGTCCACATGGGACCCGAGGCGCGAATGCGAACCGCGAACGTCTCCAAACTCATCTACACAGGCCCGTATGAACTCACTCGGAACCCGATGTATCTGGCCAATATTGTGTTGATGGCCGGGTTTGGGGTGGCAGCGGGCGGCCCAATGCTCGGTGTTGGACTGGGCGTAGCAATGGTGGCAATCTACAGCGTGATCGTTCGCTTCGAAGAAGATTTCTTGGAACGACGTTTGGGCGAGATTTACCGCAGCTATCGAAATCGTGTGCCTCGATGGCTCGGTGAGGCGGCCCCGGTTCATGCCGCTGCACCCAAAGGCATCATGAGCGAACGAGTAGGGGATGCCTATCGGGCAGAGCGGTCTACCCTGATTCTCTCCTCGATCGTCACATTGATGGTACTGATTCGAGCGGCCACACTGGGTTAAGGGCGCCGCATGTACTTCGACCACAATGCCACCAGCCCGATGCCTGAGGTTGTTCGCTCGGCCATATCCGACGCGATGGCCAACCATTGGGCGAACCCAAGTTCGCCGCACCGCCTTGGGCAGGCAGCAGCAATCGCAGTGCAGCGCGCGCGCTCGATTGTGGCGGATCGACTCAGTGTTCGACCTAAAGATGTGACCTTTACTTCCGGTGCAACCGAAGCCAACGCATGGGTCCTTGGAAAGTCGAGTCTGCCCGTTTTGGCAGCTTCAACAGAACACCCATCGGTACTGGAGTGGGCCGATGAGGTAATCCCTGTGGACACCAACGGTGTGGTCGACCTTGATGCGATTGAACGTCGCCTCCGGGCAGGCCCCGTCTTGGTCAGCGTTATGGCAGCCAACAACGAAACTGGCGTAATTCAACCAATCGCCGACGTTCGCCGGTTGTGCCAAGCCGCAGGGGCGCCGCTTCACTGCGACGCAACTCAGTGGGTGGGCCGTATGCCAAACGCGGTTGCCGCTGACTGGCTGACCGTTTCGGCCCACAAACTGGGCGGACCACGGGGAGTCGGTGCGCTGATTGGTGAGGAGCCACCTCCTGAAATGTTGCTCCGGGGCGGGTCACAGGAGCGAGGTCGTCGGGGTGGAACCTTGAACGCCCCGGGGATTGTCGGCTTTGGGGTCGCCGTTGAGCACAGCGAGCGATTCAGCTCAACCGAACGCGACAGACTTGAGGGTTTCTGCCGGTCGCGCGGGGCCATTATTGTCGGCGGCGGCGCTGATCGACTTCCCAATACCCTGTGCGCGCTGTTCAAACATCCGGGAGACATGGTGGTGGCAGGACTCGATTTGGAAGGGATCTTTGCCTCGACGGGGTCGGCCTGCTCTTCTGGATCTGCCCAAGCGAGTCATGTGCTTGATGCGATGGGAATCCGCGGCGTCCCTGTGCGATTCAGCCTCGGACCACACACGCCCGCACAGCCCGCAATCGATGCACTGCAGCGGGTCCTCGATAGACTGGAGTCGGCATGCGCGTAGTGGCGGCGATGAGCGGCGGAGTGGACTCGAGTGTGGTCGCGGGCCTGCTTCTCGAGCAGGGGCACGAAGTGATTGGTGTTCACATGAAGCTCCACGATGTGGTGGAGGGAGAGTCGGGGCATTGCTGCGGACTTGATGATGCGATGGATGCTCGAATGGTGGCGGACAGCCTCGGAATTCCTTTTTATGTAATGGACTTACGAGAGGCGTTTCGCCGGGCGGTGATGGACGATTTTACCCAAAACTACCTCGCTGGCCGAACGCCCAACCCCTGCATTCGATGCAATGGTGTTCTCAAGTTCAACGTGCTCCTGTCGCGAGCGAAGGCGCTCGGCGCTAGCCACCTCGCTACCGGCCACTACGCCATTTTAGACCAGTCCGGATCATTGTTTCGGGCCGTGGACCACGCGAAGGACCAGACGTACTTCTTGTTCCCCGCGCGCCGTGAGGCCTTCCAAAAAACGTTGTTTCCGCTTGGCGGAATGACCAAGGCAGAAGTTCGGTCTCATGCCGAACGAATGGGGCTGGTCACCCATAGTAAGCCAGAGAGCCAAGAAGTCTGTTTTATCCCCGATGACGACCATACGCGTTTCGTCAAGGAGCACGCTCGAGACACCGAAGCAAGTGGGGACATTGTCGACGAATCCGGAAAGGTTCTCGGCCAGCACGATGGCTACTTTCGGTACACAATCGGGCAGCGTCGAGGGCTCGGAGTCGCGGTCGGGTATCCGTTGTACGTGTTGCGCATTGAGCCCGTGACACGGCGAGTAATTGTGGGGCCAGCGGACCGGCTGCAAGAGCAAGGCCTGCAGGCCAGCGGCATGAACTGGTTTCGGTACCCGGAGCCGGGCGAGCCAGTGTATGCGCGCATTCGCCACAACGGTGGCCTGATCGAGGCGACCATTGAAGGGGATGATCCGGTGACTGTGCGGTTCAAGGCGCCCGCCCGGGCCGTCGCGCCTGGCCAAGCCATTGTCATGTATTCAGGCGACGAAGTGCTTGGCGGCGGCTGGATTGACAAGGCCGTTTAATGGACCACGTATTCGAGGACCCTTCGCTTCTCGAGGAAGCACTCACGCACACCAGTTTCGCCTACGAAAACGGTGGCGCCCACAATGAGCGCCTTGAATTTCTGGGGGACGCCGTTCTACAGGTATGCGCAACACATGTGTTGTTTGAACGGTTTCCGATGGACCGCGAGGGGACCCTTAGTCGATATCGGGCACGTCTCGTCAGCACCGGACACCTCGCGTCCTTGGCGCGCAGATGGAAGCTTGATGAGCAGGTGAGGCTGGGAAAAGGCGAGGAGCAATCCGGTGGCCGTACCAAAGAGCGCCTACTGGCGGGCGTTTTCGAAGCGGTCCTCGGGGCGATTTATTTGGATTCGGGGCCGGATGCTGCGCTGCGTGCAGTTTCCAACGCCCTTGAGCCTGACATCGATGCCCTTCCGCTGATTGCAGACGCACGAAAGTCACTGCATGAGTGGTGCCAACGCACCCACGGGGAGCCACCCCAGTACCGGATTGCCGTCGAAAGCGGGCCACCCCACGATCGAACCTTTGATGTCGAGGCAATGTGCAACGGCCAAGTCGTTGGTTCGGGTCGCGGCAAATCGAAGCGCACAGCAAGCATTGCCGCGGCGGAGAGCGCGATGGTTCGGATGTCGACGGAATGAGAAAGATCATACCTTTCGACCTCGGGGGAAGTCCGACGCCCTGTGCCGTCGCGCCGCCCCAGCGCTCATCGCTGGATGTGGCCACCATTGACGCGTTGATTGCGCACTATCGGAACCGATGGTCTGGACGCGAGTTTGAGGCTGCATTTTTCCATGGAGGCGCACCCACAGCAGCGATGCTTGATGCTGTATCAGGGTTGCCGGTCCGGATTTCGTTGCACCCCGCTGACCTCTCGGCCGACCACGCGCTGCGCCTGATCGGAATGGGTGTCGAGACGATCGAACTCGAGATTTTGACCTTCGACCCCCACGTTCTTCGCACCTGTCAACGCGCCTATACGACGGGTCGTGCGATAGACATGATATCGACTCTACGAAACTACGGTGCCCGTGTGGGAGTACATGTGGTTCCAGGTCTGCCCGGCGCTGGCTCTGAGGTGCGGGTGGAGGATCTGCGCGCGGCAAAATCTGCGGGGGCAGACTTCGTTCGGGTGTGGCCGGCGATCGCGCTGGAGGGCGCAGTATTGTCCTCGTGGGCCAAGCAAGGCCAATGGGTGCCTTGGAGCGTCGACCACGCGATCGAAGGTGTCGTCACGCTTATGGACGCCGCCGAAGCTCTCGAGTTGCCGATCGTTCGGGTGGGCATTCAGCCGGGTCATGACATCCCTGTTCAGGCCACGGCAGGACCGGTGCATCCCAACATTCGGGGCCGGGTCGAGGCGATACGGTTTGGAACCAAGCTCGAAGCCGCGCTTCCACCAAATGCCGCGGGCGAACATGTTGTATTCTTGGTGCACCCTAAGGACCTTTCGCTTGCGAAAGGCACGTCAAATGCCAATGCACGACGACTGCGGGAATCCAAGGGTCTGAGCAGTGTAGAGTTTCGTGTGGACCCCTCGATAAAGCGGGGGACGGTTCAACTCGACGGAGGAGCCGCATGAGTCACAAGTTTGGTTCAGTTGCCATCATTGGCCGTCCAAATGCGGGTAAGAGTACGCTTTTGAACCGCATTTTGGGTCAAAAGATCGCCATCACTTCCGACAAGCCGCAGACCACGCGGAATCGCATAATCGGTATCCATTCCGCGGATGGAATGCAGGTCGTGCTGGTCGATACGCCTGGAATTCATTTTGCGAAGACGCGGCTCAATCGGGCCATGGTCTCGATCGCGAAGGACAGCCTCGAAGGGGTGGAGGCGGTATGCGTCGTCGTGGACGCCGAACGGGCACATGCTCAGTGGCCAAAAGGGGCGACGGGTGTGAGTCGGGCGCTGGAGCACATTGCGGTTGTCGTTGATGAGGCCGGTAAACTGCCAGTTTCGATTGCGCTCAATAAAATCGACACCCTACCAAAGGAAAAGTTGCTTCCCCTGATGGCAGGACTGCATCAGCGACTTCCCACGGCTGACATTTTTCCAATTTCAGCACTGAAAGGTCGCGGCATCCGGCAGTTGGTTGCCCACTGGAAAACCGTCCTGCCCGATGGGCCGCCCATGTTCCCCGAAGACCAAATCATGGACGGCACGGAGCGCTTTTTGGTGGCAGAGCTCATTCGCGAAAAGATCTTCCGCATGACCCGCCAAGAAGTTCCGTATTCGACGGGGGTTGAGATTGAACGGTTCACCGAAGAGGAACGGGAAGACGGCATTCCCTTCGTGGAGATTTACGCAAAAATTATCGTAGAGCGAAAGCCTCAGAAGGGCATCGTTATCGGCAAGGGCGGAACCATGCTGAAACGCATCGGAACGGCCGCTCGCAAGGATATTGCGCGCCTGCTTGGAGCCCGCGTTCACCTCAACCTTCACGTTAGTGTGGTGCCGCGCTGGACCGAAAAGCCGCACATTCTGCACGAGTTCGGAATCGAATAGTCGACCAGCAGACCCCGGCCAAACCGATTCGGGCCAATCTACACCTTCAAGGATAAACCTTTGTCATGTTACCAATCGTTGCCATCGTGGGGCGTCCAAACGTCGGCAAGTCC
>MDTG01050149.1_pt1 | contig 11638 bp, 16 predicted proteins | sample 811421 | NCBI WGS metagenome assembly MDTG01 (sample SAMN05326645, study PRJNA326480) | marine metagenome | isolation source: seawater | place: Pacific Ocean: South East | collected 2011
ACCCAAGAATAATCATCTTCTAGTGGAATACCGTGATAATTTTTCGTAGTCTTTATTTTTTTAAGTTTTGGTATATTCATAAAAGGAGATTATATGAATTTGTTTTTAATAGGAATTATCACTTTTGTCATTGTTTATTTATTTTTAAATTGGTTTGCTAGAACCAGTTCAAAAAAAATTGCTTTAACAATTAAAAAAATCGCAGTTTATTTGTCATTATTGTTCGCGGCAATATTAACCATCGGAGGAAAGTTTATATTTTCGCTTCCTTTCTTATTTGTAATTTTAAGTGGATTAAAGATTAAGGGTCTTACCGCTCTACAGTTTTTTCAATTATGGAGATTAATTCAATTTTTGAGAAATTCTGGTAGATTTTCCCAAGGACAGTTTGGCAAAACTCAAGGATCATCGAGCGTATCAATTGAAGAATCTTATCGATTGCTAGGTTTAAAGAAAGGTTGCTCTAAGGAAGATGTTTTATTAGCTGCAAAAAAGTTACAACAAAAAATACATCCAGACATGAACAGAGATGTAAATACTGAAAGATTAAGTCAACTAGTGAACGAAGCTGCGGATAAAATAATAAAAGACGACTTTAGTTAATCTAATAATTTTATTGATTTACCTAATACTTCGTTGAAAGAAATCTTATCTTTTCCAAGAGTATCATGTGTAGTTGTACCTTTTTCAATTCCCTCAGGTTCTATTGTAAACATCTTTGAACTATACGATCCATATGCTTTGACTGGAGAGTCGCAAAAAATTGTTACAGCTTTTACATTTAATGCAACCGAGATATGCGCCCAACCAGTATCGTTGCCAATATATAAATCACAACTAGATATATATTGTAAAGTTTGTTTTATGTTCATTTTTTCAAAAGAAATGGTTTTTTTTCCAACTTCTGTTTTTTTAAATTTGCTAATCAATTCTATATCTTTTGGTCCTCCTGCCAAAAAGAATTTACATTTAATTTTTTGATTAATTTTGTCAGCTAATTTTATATAATTTTCTATATCCCACCTTTTAGTTGGACCAGAGCTACTGATACCAAGACATATATACTTATAGCTTTTATCTAAATCGTTGTCTTTTTTTTTAATTATCAAATTAGGTTCCGTATTAATTATATTGCCTGTAATGCTTTCAGTAAATAATTTAGCTGTATACACAATATTATTCTTTTTCAAAAATAATGGATACTGATTTATAAATTTTATTCCTGAAAATCTTGCAATTAAATTATACCTTAAAGAAGAATTAAAAATAAAAATTCTATCGAAATTTTTTTTCTTTAAAATTTTAGATAATCTTAAGATACCTGATATTCCATCAAGATCCTCAGACAAACTAATTACTTCATTAATATGATGATCTTCAAAAAACAACTCTTCAGCTCTTGCGTTTTTTTTTGTTAATAAAGAAACTGGACTTTTAAATTTTTTTGATATTGCATGAATATAGGGGAGTAATATTATCTGATCTCCCATACCCATTCTGGTGTTTATACACAATATTTTCATACTTGATTTCAATTGTATAACTTAGATAAAATAATTAGGGTAAGATTATGATTAAAAAGGGAATATATTCAGCAACTTGTAGTATCTTGAATAACGATTTATCACTTAATATTGATGCAACTATAAACCACGCAGTTGATTGTATTAAAAACGGGTTACATGGTGCAATTTTCTTTGGTTCTACCGGTCAAAGTCAACTAATTGACTTAAATTCTAAAAAAAATTTAATATCAAAAATAGCTAAACATAAATCGAGAAAACATTTTTATTTGGGCACTGGTTGTAATTCTTTAAATGAAACAATCGATTTGATCAGATATGCTTATGAGTATGATTTCAATGATTTTTTAATTATGCCTCCAGCTTATTACAAAGGCAATACTGAGCAAGGTGTTTATGAGTTTTATAAAATTATAATTAAGAAAATTCCTAAAGTAAGAATTATATTGTATAACTTTGAAAAACTTTCTTCATTTTTATTTACTCCAGAATTTGTAAAAAAATTAGTTAAAGATTTCCCAAAAAATATAATTGGAGTCAAAGACTCTAGTTACAATCTTTACGAAAATTTAAAAATTAAAAATTTTTTAATTTTTCCTGGTTCTGAAAAGCTACTTTTAGAAAGTCTAAAGTCAGGATGTTCAGGTATAATATCAGCAACAACACAAGTAACTCATTCAATTGCTAGAAAAGTGTTTGATGATTATGAACAAAATAATTCTCAGACTGAAAATGAAGCTTTGATATCCATTAGAAAAACATTTGATAATTTTAATCTAATTTCAGCATTGCATAGTTATTTTTCAAAAAAGAATGATTTTTTTAAAAATTTACTACCCCCATTGGAGACTTTGAACGAAATAGAGTTAAAAGATTTATATAAACAACTCAACAAGTTAAATTTTGATATTAACAAAAACTTAGCGGCTTAAATATGATACTAGCAAAAATTTTTTCAGATATATATAAAAAAGGAGGAATTATTCTTATAAATTCAGAAGGAACTAAATTTATTTGTGGTCAACCAAGATTAAAAAATCCAATAACTCTAAAACTTTTAAAAAAAGATTTAAATTGGAAGCTGTTTTTAAATCCGGAATTAGAATTTCCAGAAGCGTATATGAGGAAAGAAATTTTAATTGAAAATGCATCTTTGAAAGATTTTCTGATGGAACTTTTGGAAAATTTGGGACGAAAAGAAGTGACGCCGACAAGTTTGATATTTAAAAAGATTTTTCAAGCGTGGAGATTTGTTTCAAATTTTAATTTGCCAGGTAAATCGAGAAAAAATGTGGAGCATCACTATGATGTGGGCGGAGAAAAGGGAGAGAAACTTTATGATATTTTTTTAGACACTAAGCATCGACTATATTCGTGTGCTTATTGGAAAAAGGATACAAAGACATTAGAAGATGCACAACAAAACAAAATTGATCATATAATTAAAAAACTTGATATTAAGGAAGGTCAAAAGATTTTAGAAGTGGGATGCGGCTGGGGAGGAATGGCATTTGAGCTTGCTAAGCAAAAAAATTGTGAGGTGACAGGCGTTTCTTTAAGTAAAAATCAAATTAAATACTGCAAAGAAAAGGCAAAAGAATTAAATTTAAGTAATCAGGTTAATTTTGAACTTGCAGATTATAGAGAAATAAAAGGAAAATTTGATAGAATTTATTCTGTGGGAATGTTTGAACACGTAGGAAAAAAATTTTACAAAATATTTTTTAATTCTATTAACAAACTTTTAAAGGAAGATGGAATTTTCTTACTTCACACCATCGGAGTAGTCGACAAACCTTCAGCACCTAATGCATTCATTTCAAAGTACATTTTTCCTGGTGGAGTATGCCCTTCATTTAGTCAAATAATAAAGCCAATTGAAAAAACTGGGTTAATTGTTGCAGATAGCGAGACTTTAATTAGACATTATGACAAAACATTAGAAAGCTGGTTAGAAAGATTTTTAGCTAAAAAAAACTTAGTAAAAGATCTTTTTGATGAAAGATTTGTTAAAATGTGGGAATTTTATTTAGCTAGCACTGCTGCAGCTTTTAGATATCGAGATCTAGCTGTATTTCAATTACAAATTGTGAAGAACTTTCAATCGGCGCACAGAACAAGAGACTATATATATTCCTAAAAACTGATATTTAATAAATATCAGCTATGAAAAAAAAGAATAAAAAAAAAGTAAAAAGAAAAAAAAAGTTAAAAAAAATAAAATTAAAAAAAGTTAGTTTCAAAAGAAAAAGCCGAAAATATAGAAAATCTTTAAGTAAAAAATCAAAAAAAAAAATATAAAATCAAAAAAAAACAAAAGAAAACGAGTTTTAAAAAAAAAAGTAGAAAAATATCAAAACGTAGTTTTTCAATAAATTTAGCAGTCAGATTAATCAGAGCAGGAGAAAGCGTAAAATCGTTATTTAGATTTAATTTCAATCTTGATAAAAAAATACAAAAAATCCTTCAAGTTGTTTCCAAAAAAATTTCATCTTTAAAACTGGCTATAGAGAATGAGAAGGAGAGATTAAAAAGGATTAAAATAAAAGAAATGGAACAAGAAAAAATTGATGCTGAAAATAAAATTAAAGTAGAACAAGAAATGGCTCTTAAATCAAAAATTCAAGAGTACAAAGATGAGATAAAATTCGAGAAAGATAGAAAAAAAGAATTAAAACAATTTTTACGCCAAGAACAAGCAGAATTAAGGAAAGAACACGCAGAAAGACAAAGAAAGTTTTTGGAACAAATTAAATTGGAGAAAAAAATTGAAAAATTTCGACAAAGAGAAGCAAATGAAATTAAATTTCTTACAAAGTACGTGCTGAGTCAACAACGAGAAAACTATAAAGATGTAGAAGAAAGAATTGTTGCTATTAAAAAAAGATATCAAGAATTACGAGATCAAAAAATAAGAGAAAGAGTAGAGCAACTAGGAATAACAGTAACTGACGGCGATGACAGAACAGTTCTTCTCGAAAAAGAAAAAAACTATTATTTAGAAAGACAAAAAGTAGAATATGCTTTGGAGTCTTTTTGGCGAAGTGCCCATAGTTTATGTTTTGCTTTAAATCGAAAGTATGTTCCTAAATATTTATCAATTTTTCGTTGTTTAGATTTCCGTTTGGAAAGAGGTGAGGTTCTAATAAAATTTGACGATGCCCCAGAGGAAGATTGGTTAATATTAATTTATTTAGATTCTAAATCTGAAGATGGAAATATTATTATAGAGGACAAAACAAATCCTGAGTCAAGTTTTTCAAAAGAATTTAAATCTTCAGAAATTTTTCAAGCAAACGATATGATGGTAGATTCGTTAACACAATTACTTTCAAGGGAGAGAGAAAAAAGAAAGGCTAGTTAATTAGCTCATTGAGTTTCTTAATTTCTCCAATCTTAAATATGATTGCATCATCTTTTTTGTAACCAACTTTTTCTGCATTATCTTTGAATCTTATAGGTGGCTCCCAAATTGGTTCCAAACTTAATATTGCTGTACCCCAGTGCATTCCGATTACCTTTTTTACTTTAAGATCTTTCATAAGTGACAAAAGTTCTTCAGGATTTGCATGTGCTGTTGACTTATCTTTGACATTTATTATTGGAAAGAAATTGTAAGCTCCAATATTTCCAAAACCTAAATCTATTGGACCAAACTTTTCTCCAAGCTTTTTATAAAAAGGAGCGGGGCCAGTATCACAGGCAAAAAAAATCTTTTTACCTTTATATTCAATCAAAAAACTTCCCCAAAGACTTCTATTTGTATCTCCAACTCCCCATATCCAACGCTTACTCCAATGTTGAGCAGGAAGCATTGTAATTGTTATATCGTCATTAATTTTAACTTTATCATACCAATCCATCTCTTTTACATTTTCTTTTTTATAACCATTTCTAGTAAAATATTTTCCAAGTTTTAGTGGAACCAAAACCTTAGCATCTTTATAGGGAAAATTTTTTATAGTTCGAATTGAAAAATGATCGAAGTGATTATGAGATCCCAAAAATAAATCTATTTTAGGAAGTTCTTTGAGAGTCAAAGGAGACTCTATATACTTTTTAGGTCCAAACCAAAGAGGACCATAATTTTTTTCAAAAACAGGATCAGTAATAATTGTAGTATTTCCAAGTTTTATAATAAAACTCGCATGATCAAGCCACATTACATATGACTCTGATTTATATTTTTCAAGATTTTTTAATACAATTTGTTTATCGACCACATGTTCAGGGGGGTAATTTATCTTAAGTTTCTTTTTTTCGTCTCTAAATACTTTCCAGTTCCACTTAAAATTAGGATCTCTTTCAGGTCCACCCTCTAAATTTCTAAAGGCATACAATTTTCCATCCTTATAGATATGATGATAAGGTTTTTTATCCATTGTATGTAAACTTTTATTAAAAAAGAAATAGAATATACAAGTAATAATAAGGGGTAAAGATTTATTCATAACCCCTTATTATCATAAATATTAAAGATTAAATATTTATTTAGCTACCTGAACAATTTGATTTATTTATTCTTTTGTCAAATGATTTTAGAGCGTCTTTACTAATTAGCCAAACGTATGAACTTTCTTTAAGGCCATTACCGTCAGCAGCGGTGCAACGTTTGCCAAATTTAACTTTAGCAACATTACCTCCCGCACAGCTCGTTAAAAAGATTAACAAAGATAAAGTAGATAATATTTTCATAATTATAATTAAATAAAAAAATTCTGTGTTTTGATTGGCATAAATTAGTCAAAAAAAAGAAATTAAACTCTATTGTTTTTATTCATAAAATTGTTAAATTAGTCTGTGAAACTCAATAAACAAAATAATAAAGTAGCCATCATAATGGGGTCACAATCTGACTTTTCAGTTATGAAGGATTCATCAAAGATCTTAAAAATACTTAAAATAAAACATCAAGTTCTAATTGTATCAGCTCATAGAACTCCACAAAGAATGATTGAATTTGCTAGATCTGCTTCAAAAAATGGTTTTGCAGTTATTATCGCTGGTGCTGGAGGTGCTGCCCATTTAGCTGGCATGGTAGCATCTTTGACTACATTACCAGTTCTTGGTGTTCCAATAGAAAGTAAAAAATTAAAAGGTTTAGATAGTTTATTATCAATGGCACAAATGCCCAAAGGTGTCCCCGTTGGATGTTTAGCGATTGATGGAGCTTTTAACGCTGGAATACTTGCAGCATCTATTATCAGTAATTTTGATAAAAAGATAAATTCAAATTTAGAAAAGTGGAGACGTTTACAGACTCTTTCAATTAAAAAAAAACCCAAATAAATGACAAAAGATATAACGCTAGGAATTTTATATAGCGGTCAGCTGGAAACTCAACTTGTAAAATCTGCTAAAAATATTGGTGGAATAAAGACTATCATCTTAACAGATGACAAAGATGGTCCAGCCAAAAATTTCTGCGATGAATTTATTTGTGATAATTTGAATAATAAAAAGGTAATAGAAAAATTTATTAAAAAAATAGACTTATGTACCTATGCTTTTGAAAATTTATCTTATGAAATATTAAAAAGTATTGCTGTCAAAAAAGAAGTTCATCCGTCACCAAATACATTGAGAATTGCGCAGAATAGAATATTAGAAAAAAAGTTTGCGAATGAACTTGGAATTAAAACTACTGATTGGAAAATAATAACATCATTAGAGGATTTAAAAGATGGCATTAATTTGTATGGAAACTGCATAATGAAATCTGTTTCTGGGGGGTATGACGGGAAACAACAATATAGATTCAAATCTTTAAAAGATATTGATCCTACTATCGATTTTAAAAAAGAGTATGTATTAGAAAAATTTTTCAATTTTAAAAAAGAGATATCTGTGGCGGTCACTCGTTATAAGAACGGAAAAATATCACTCTACGAACCTACAGAAAATGTTCATGAAAATGGGATTCTTAGAAACTCAAAAATACCAGCTAAAATAAGTAAAAAAATATTTAACGATGCACAAGAGATAGCTATTAAATTTTCAGAAAAATTAAAATATTTAGGAACTTTAAATATTGAATTTATGATTGACGAAAAAGACAATCTTTTGTTTAACGAATACGCAAATCGATGTCACAATGGATTTTGGCATTCTGTAAATAGCTACAAAATTTGTCAATTTACTAATCATATTAGAGCTATTTGTAACCTTGAATGTATTGAGAATAAAAAAATTTCAAACGCAGAAATGTTCAATATTTTAGGTGATGAAATACTAAAATTTAGAAAAAAACAATTTAAAGAAAATGAATACTTTTTTGATTATCTAAAGAAAGATATTAGGAAGGGGCGAAAAATGGGGCATCTTACAATTTTAAAAGATTAAATTATTTAATTGTAATTCGATGCATAATTCTTTTGCAATTTTTTACTTCACTTGCTTTATGCATAACACTTAAATTGTCCCAGAGTACCAAATCACCCTTAGACCATTCATAAGAAAATATGAACTCCTCTTTATTAACATGATCTACTAAATAATTTTTTATTTCTTCATCCTCGCTTTCATTTGAATTTTTAATTTTCATTAAATGACCTGGTGAAACATACAAAGTTTTTTGTCCATTAACATTCTGAACTATTGAATGTTCTGCTTCCATTACTTTAGCTGATTTTATTCCTGAGCGAGCTTCTAGTTCTCTTCGTGTTTTAGAAATTGGTCCAGCAGAAGAAAAAACACCTTTGGCATTTTTAATCTTTTGTTTAATATCATCTGGAAGTTTTTTGTATGCATTAAAACCTGAGGAAAAAATTGTATTTCCTTGTCCCACAGGAATTTCTATTCCCAATAGCATAGTATATCTTGGTCTATCTTTTTTTAAATAAGAAGTATCTTGGTGAAGCCATGAGCCACCAAAAGCTAAACTTTTATCTGAAGGCTTTCTTTCTAATACATTTATAAATGGAAAGTTTTTTAGGCCTTTTAATCTCGGGTATTCAACTAATTGACCAATAGATTTTGCAAAATTTTGATAAGTATTAGAATCTAAATTTTGCTCTTTAATAAATATAACGCCGTATTCATCAAGGGCAGTTTTAATTTGTTTTATAAGGTTTTGATTAAGTTGATTTAAGTTTACATTTTTAATGTAAGCTCCAACGTTATTTTTTCCAGGAGAAATTGATAATTTAATCATTTATTAACTGGTATAATTATTGACGGATCATTCCTAGCAGGATTATTGACCTCTGTCGATATTTCATGAAATTTTAGCTCTGGAGGTTTAATATTTTTCAAAAATTCAACAGCATTATTATTTAGATTAAAGTAATTATTAATTTGTGATTTTTGAATAATTACAGGTTGTCTATGATGTACTTCTGAGTTTTTTTCATCAGCTTCTCTAGTAATGATACAAAATTGTCCGCTGTCGTGTATGCCTGCTAGAAAAATATCCTGAGAGTCAACTTTAGTAAAATAATAAGGAATTTTCTTATTTTCAGTTTTTTTCCACTCGAAGTAGCCAGAACAAGGGATTATAGCCCTTGAGTTTACAATTAGTTTTTTAAAACTGACTTTGGTTTCTATTCCCTCTATTCTTGCATTATGAAGTCTTCTAAAATCCTCTTTTGCCCATTGAGGCCTAATTCCCCAAATGTTCGTTTCCATATATTTGCCATTTGTGGCAGATTTTATGACAGGGTATTTTCCACCCGGAGAACAATTAAAATTATCTTGTTCAAGGTCAACATTAATATTTTTTTTAACTATATTATTAGCTATTAACAGAGTTGATTTTTTTACAGCATAACGTCCACACATTATTTATTTTTTTTTTCTTTTTTAAGCTTTCTTTTCTCTTTTAACGAAAGTTTTGCTTTCTTCATAAAACTACGATCTTTCTGACTTTTTCCCGAATATCTTTTTGACATAAATTTTATTCATCTATTATTTCATGTTTTTGCTCACCAAGTCCATCAACTTTTAAATATAATCTGTCTCCTGCTTTTAGAAATTCAGGTTTTTCCATCTCCATTGCCGTGCCGGAGGGAGTACCTGTTGTGATTAATAACCCTGGATATAAAGTCATAAATTGGCTGATATGCGAAATAAGAAAATTAAAATTGAAAATCATTTTACTGGTATTTCCAGTTTGTCTAATTTGTTCGTTAACTTTCAAGGATAAATTCAAATTTTCTAAATTATCTATTTCATCTTTTGTTACTAACCACGGCCCTGTTGGCCCGGCAATAGATTTACCCTTTATCCACTGTCCACCCCTTTCTTTTTGCCAAGATCTTTCTGAAATATCATTTACAATGCAGTATCCAAACACATAATCTTGAGCCTCTACTTCCTTAATGTATTTTCCTTTGCGGCCGATTATGATTCCTACTTCACATTCGTAATCCATTTTGTGAGCGTTTTTTGGTTTAATTATATTGTCATTAGGGCCTTGAATGCATCCGCAACTTTTATTGAATAAAATTGGTTCAGTCGGCAATTTAGATTTACTTCCATCAACATGAGCTTTGTAATTTAAACCAATTGCTAAGAAATCTATAGGATCTGAAATACAACAACCAATTCGAGTTTCTGGATTTATTTCTTTTAATTTAGTTAGATCAATCTTTTTCAGTTTTTCCAGATTATAGATATTTAAAGTTTTTGGATTTAAATCTTTTATATATCTAGATAAATCTCTTATTTTATTATCTTTATCAATTGCAGCAACAATCTCTTTGCCATATTCACCCATTCTCAGCAATTTCATAATTAAATTTTATTGAATATCGTGCTATTTTACAAATCTTTTAATTCTATCGAATACTGATGTATCAGGGCCAGAATATGGAATGCTATAAGAGTTTGTCTTTGTTAAAACTTCAACTCCCTTTGTGAAGATAAAAATAAAAAAAACAATAAAAAAAACTACGAAAATTTTAGCTGGGTTATAATTTCCAGTTACAAAAACACTTTGCTTCTCTTTATTAGCTTTATGAAAAAACTTAAAAGTAATATAAACTGCAATAATTAAGCCGATATGGGCCATAACGACACCTGCCCAACCCCAAATAAACGTTGTTAAGCTAAAAACGTATAAACTAAAAACAGTAGACCAAATAAATGAAAGGACAATAAGTATTTGAAGTCTTACAGTTTTTGGCAAACTTCTTAAGTCTGATTTTGAGTCATCAAACATAATGTTTGCACTGTCACGCATCCAATCTTTCAATTTATCTATCATAATCTTTATTATATTAATTTATTAGAATATTTACAATTGTCTAACTAATTTTCTTACCCTATCCATATGTTTATCAAATCTTTCCTGTGACATACCAGGAAGTACCTCATAATGTCTTGAATAGTAAGTCTTCATTCCGCCTAATTTTAAAACTCCAGCTTTTATTCTTCTAAAAGGGATGTTTTGAAACCAAGTTTGTATTGAAAACCAGTTACCACCATAAGTCATCGACATTATCGCTACTTTTCCTTTCATTGCTCCCGCTATAGGATATCCCCAGTTACCCACCAATCGCTTAAATGAGAAAAACCACTTGGGAGCCAATGTCAAATCAATCCAATTTTCTAAAATTGCAGTAGCTCTCAAATTATAACAAGGTGAAATCATAAACAGAACATCGCTTTGTTCTAATCTTTTTCTATAATCTAGTATTTGTTCACTAGGCTGAGTACCATCATAAAAAGGTATTGGTTTTTCTTCATGCAAATTTATTAAGTCTATAGTATGACCAAGTTCTTTTGCCTCAGAACAAAATGTATCTCTTATTTCTTGATTGAAACATTTTTTGGTATTGTGGTGACCATAAACAACAAAAATTTTTTTTGTCATAGTAATTTATTTATCTATATTATTTTCTTTTTCTTTCCAGAATAAAATTCCTGCGCCTATGCCGATCATAATTGCAGATACTATCCAAGCAAAATTTTGTTGGCTGTAGAGCACCAGGCCACCTAAAAAAATTATGATAATTCCAAGCGTTTTATTGGCCATTTTTATATAATCATTGACAAACTTTACCTTTACATACTAAAGTTCATTTATCCATATGTCATGGAAAAAAAGACACAGCATTCGACATGCTGGACTCTATAAGGGTTGCAAAGTCGGTAGAACAAAAACAAAGGAGATG
>MDTG01127912.1_pt1 | contig 11638 bp, 10 predicted proteins | sample 811421 | NCBI WGS metagenome assembly MDTG01 (sample SAMN05326645, study PRJNA326480) | marine metagenome | isolation source: seawater | place: Pacific Ocean: South East | collected 2011
CCTCGCATTTCCTATACAATGCGCGCCTCTTTAAATTCGTTGAGGCGTATTAATGTCAGAACCAGTCACGTTTGAATCTCTAAATCTTTCTCCTGCAATCCTTAAAGCAGTTGAAGAGTTGGGTTACAAGACTCCATCTGAAATCCAAGCTCAATGTATACCGTTATTGCTAGAAAGAAAGGACGTACTGGGACTAGCGCAAACGGGTACAGGTAAAACAGCAGCATTTGCACTGCCATTACTAAATAATATTGACCCGTCTGTGAAACAGCCACAGATCCTTGTTCTAACGCCTACGCGTGAACTTGCGATCCAAGTAGCTGAGGCATTCGAACAATATGCTAAGCATACTCGTGGTGTAGAAGTTTTAGCCCTTTATGGTGGCCAAAGCTACAGCATCCAATTAAGTGCACTTCGTCGTGGCGCGCAAATCATTGTTGCAACGCCAGGCCGCTTAATCGACCACATTAACCGTGGCACAATCAAATTCGAGAGCTTACAAGCCCTTGTTCTTGATGAAGCGGACGAAATGTTACGCATGGGTTTCATTGATGATGTAGAAAGCATCATGGAAAAAACACCGCGTGAAAAGCAAACATGTCTTTTCTCTGCAACCATGCCTAAGCAAATCCAAAATATCAGCAGCAAATACATGAACGAGCCTGAGCAAGTTCATATTTCAGCGCGTAACTCAACAGTATCGACTGTTGAGCAAGTATTTTGGAATGCACACGTACACAAAAACAAAGCGATCGTGCGCTTCTTAGAAGCTGAAGAATACGATGGTGCGATTGTTTTCGTACGTACACGTAATGACACAGTACAATTAGCTGAATTACTTGAGCGCGAAGGTTTCTCTGCCGCACCACTTAATGGTGACATGAACCAACAAGCACGTGAACGCACTGTAGAGCGTTTGAAAAGTGGTTTACTTGATATCGTAATTGCAACCGACGTTGCAGCACGTGGTCTAGATGTTGACCGTTTAAGCTTGGTAATTAACTACGATATTCCACAAGACTCTGAAGCCTACGTTCACCGTATTGGCCGTACAGGTCGTGCGGGTCGTTCAGGTAAAGCGATTCTTTTCGTAAAACACAACGAGCGTTATTTACTTAAAAATATCATTCGTCATACGAAGTCTGAAATTGCACAAGTAGATTTACCAACAGCGAAAGTTGTTGAAGAAAAACGCATCAAAGCATTGCAAGACAAGTTGACTATTGCACTTGAAAATAAAGACATCACGTTCTTTAACCAAGTAGCGGCCAACATGGCTGAAAAGCTTGAACTAAGCTTCGAAGACTTAGCAGGTGCCTTACTGTGTTTAGCGCAGCAACAATCACCAATCAAGGTTGAAGAAGTTAAAGTTCAACCGCGTGGCGAACGTACAGAACGCGGTGGTGATCGCCCTGCTCGCGAACGTAAACCACGTGAGCCGCGTGAACGTAACAGCCGCAGCATGGGCCCTATGGATACATACCGTATCGAAGTAGGTCGTGAGCACGGTGTACAAGTTAAAAATATCGTTGGTGCGATTGCTAACGAAGCGGATATCTCAAGCAAGTTTATTGGTGACATTCGTCTGCACGACAGTCACAGTACGGTACAATTACCGCAAAACATGCCTAAAGATGTGCTTGATCACTTCCAAAAAGTGTTTATTTGTAAACGCCCAATGGGAATGACACTCACCAAAGCTGAAACCGCTTCTGAGCGCCCAGAGCGCAGCGAACGCCCAGCAGGTGAGCGCAGTGATAAAAAGCGTAGCTTCAAAGACAAAGACCGTGGTGAAAAACGTAGCGGCCCTCGTAAAGAGCGTCGTCCAGTAAGCTTCACAGCAAACTAAGCGTTTAAAGCTAACGACTAAAAAAACCTTGTCATGAGAGTGACAAGGTTTTTTTGTGTCTGTAATAAAAAGCACCTACTGTTCTCAATTCATATACTCAGCTCATTTCTCTCATATTTGTTAGTTTTCTTTTTATTTATAGCGTTATACTTAATAAGAATCCACTCAGTTCTTTTTTCAAACTTTTTATTCCAATCTGCATTTATTGTTGTTGGCTGAGGATACTTAAGACGTGCAATTACCCTTGCGTAAAAATTGAGATCATATCTTTTAGGGTCGAGTTGATTGCAAAGCTCTGAATAACCGTTCATTGAAGTACCAAAAAATGCAATAGACAAATAACTTTCTGCTATAACTTTTTTTTTCAGTTTAAAACTAACTAACAAAGCTAATAACTGTTCGACTATTTTACGAGTCGCTGTTCTCTCATAACGACCTGTAACAGTTCGAATAAACTGTTGTTCAATTGTACTCGCACCTTGAATGCTACCTTGTAAAGTACTAAGAATGGCTCTTCCCACTCCAAAAAAGTCCACTCCATAATGAATCAAATTACGTTTGTCCTCACCTAAGTAAAGACATTGAATTAATCGCGGATCAAAATTTCTCTCTCTGTTTTTTGCTTTTTCAATACATAAATTATAACAATCCCTCGTCTTACAAATATTAAGGATGTAGAAAAGCACTGACAACAATGCAAAAGGCATTGATAAAGTAAGATATAAAATTCTTAAAAAGGTTTTCTTTGCCAAATTGAAAGTCCTTCTTGGTTGGCTACAAAAGAGTTAAATGTCCCAACAAAATTCTGCTTGTTTACGTCAAGAATAAAAAAGTTTGTAGATTCTCGACCTTTACCACGTTCATTTATGTGTATATGCATACGATCTTTACTAAAATAATTTTTTTCATACACACCAGTTAAACTTCCTCTAGACCTATTCTCACCGATGTATTCTCTTTCTCCTGTAGATGATATTTCATATACTTTCTCAACTGTGCCATATAAGTGATTACCTTCTCTCCAAACTACAGCCACGTATCGTAAAACCATATTTTCATATGGTTTATAAGCAGTTTTTTGAGTAGTCATATCAAAATACCATGTACCTGAAACATCAGCTATTCCGAAACACTTTTCACGAATCCAGAAAAAAAATATTGCCAAGAAAACCCCTCCAACTATTGTTGATAAAGTACCAACAAAAAAACTTTCTAGAAATCCCATTTTATCTCCCTAACTCAATGGTGCATTACAAAATCTGATTAAAAGGATATTTAAAAAGCCTCGACATAAGATGGCGAGGCTAGCTATTCGTTGTCTATGTTGGATATTGGACGTTAGGAGCCCATTGCTGGGTACACGTAGCTTGACTGTAGGCCGAGTGGGATGCCTAAGCCCCAATATGCTAGTAAGAAGATACTCCAGCCAATTAGGAACGCGATAGAGTACGGCAGCATCATGGCAATTAAGGTGCCGATACCTGTGCCTTTAACATACTTCTGGCAGTACACGACAACCAATGGGAAGTAAGGCATTAACGGGGTGATAATGTTTGAGCTTGAATCACCCACACGGTACGCTGCTTGGGTTAAGTCTGGCGATATGCCTAATTGCATTAACATAGGCACAAAAATAGGCCCAAGTAATGCCCATTTTGCCGAGCTTGAACCCACAAACAAGTTTACGAACGCAGTTAAGAAAATAATACCAATCACGGTTACAGAACTGGGTAATTGCATGGCTTTTAACAGCTGTGCACCTTCAATTGCCAGTAATGCCCCTAGGTTTGATTTACTAAAGGCCGCGATAAATAACGCACAGAAAAACGCCATTACTATGTAATACGCCATGCCGCCCATTGCTTTACTCATGGCATCAATCATGTCTTTAGAGCTTTTGAACGTGCCAACCACAAAGCCATAAACTGCACCAGGTATCCAGAACAGTAGGAAAATTAGTGGCACGATAGACTGCATCAAAGGTGAACGGAAGTTAGTCAGCGAGCCATCGGGGCTGCGCATAGCTGAGTCTGCGGGAGCGGATACAAACCAAAGTAAAGCAAGGCCTGCTACCATCACTGTGCTTGCAATATAAAACGCACGCTTTTCATCGCTACGCGCTTCATCAAAAGCGGGTAAGTCTTCGGTGTCACCATCAAGTGGGGTATTTTGTAAGCGTGGTTCAATAATTTTATCGGTAATGTACCAGCCTAATAGAATAATGAATAAGCTTGAAGCTGAGGTGAAAAACCAGTTATTTAATGGGTTAATCGCCATATCAGGATTAATAATTTGTGCTGCACTTTGGGTAAAGCTTTGCAGTAATGGATCGATACCTGATGGAATGAAATTGGCACTAAAGCCCCCACTCACGCCCGCAAAAGCCGCGGCAATACCCGCAAGAGGATGACGACCCATCGCATAAAAAATAACCCCAGCAAGCGGGATAACTAACACGTAGCCAGCATCAGTTGCGGTGTGGCTAACAATCGCCACTAAAATAATAGACGGGGTCAATAGCTGCTTAGGAGTGACTTTTAGCATTAGCTTTAAGCCCGTATTGATAAAGCCTGAATGCTCAGCAACCCCAACACCTAACATTGCAACAAGCACAACACCTAAAGGAGCAAAGCCTGTAAAGGTTTTTACCATCGACGATAAAAAGGTGGCTAAGGAATCACCCGCCAACAAATTATGGACAACAATGGCCTCGCCTGTTCGTGGGTCTATGGCGTCAAATGTCATGCCCGAAAAAAGCCACGACAGCAGCCAAATAAGTAACATGGCCACTAAAAAGATAATGGCCGGATCAGGAAGCTTATTGCCTACCCTTTCAATCGTATTTAAAAAACGTGCGATTGCTCCGCTTGGTGCCTGCACATCATTGTTATTATTCATTTTCGAATTCCCTAGAAAAATTTCTTGCTTACCTTATCGCATCCGCGTTAAGAGGTAAATTTTAAGTTAACTAAGCTATCCGATTTGGGTACTTAAACTATATAAAAAAAGCGGCCAAAGCCGCTTATTTAAATAACATCAACACCGATTAGGCTAATGCTTTTACTTCATCCCATAAACGAACCACTAATGCTTTATCATCTTCGTTAAGCTCCCCATTACGGTATGCTTTAACCAGGCTCGACTCGACTTGGTTATTAAGCTCGTCGGTTGATAAGTTTAATTCTTCAACTTGCGCATACCCTACCGCCAAATCAAAATGGCCTCGTAAATAGCCACCAGCAAATAACTCATCATCGGTTGCTTTATCAACTAAATCATCAAAATATTGCTGCGCTGCATCAATATAATTTACTAAACTCATGGTTATCTCTCCTCTGGGTGCAGCCCATCTTGATGACCTACTGCATACATTATATGGTCATTAAAACCTGTGGTTACTCGAATATAACCACTTAATTCATCGTCTAACTCACTGTCGCCAGTATCGGCAATCAATGGGCGGCCATTCAAGGCCTGTAATTTTGTTTTGGTTGCGACCACAATAATATTATCGCGGCCGATAGCACGAATAAGTGCTGGACTGAGCTGTTGATTTCCACGACCAAAAATATGGCCCTGACCACCGATCAGGGTGATCACTAATTTAGTCGGTTTACCGTGTGTTAGCTCCAGTAATTGCTGTGCAGTTAAATCCTGAGCAATCAGCGCTTGGTCTGCCACTAAATCAACACCGAGTAAGGTATTCTCTAGGCCCATTTCTTCCATAATGGCAGCAACTGTTGAGCCACTGCCCATGACGTATAAAGTCTCTTCATCCATGTCAGACACCACATAAGCAGCAATATCAGCAAGCACTAACTCGTCGGTTTCTTTACCACCATTTTTAACCGCTTGCACGTAACGTACTTCGCTCGGCACTTGCATTTCACCATACCGCTTTGCTTTTACAGTGCCTTCGCGAAATGCGGCTTCGTCGATATCCATCACGTCTGCATCGCCTAAGCTCACCAACTCACCTTTTACAAGCATTTCAACCACTCGGCCCGCAGCTTTTGGGGTAATAGCATACACACCTGAATGAATTTTACAGCCTGCGGGAATGCCCAACACGGGTGTAGTGTCGCCAACAGCATGACAAATATTTCGGGCTGTTCCGTCACCGCCTGCAAATAAAATAAGGTCTACGCCTTGTTCTACGAGACGCTTTGCAGCTTGCTCGGTGTCATCCGGCGTCGTAACGTCGCCACTGTGATAAATAACCTGGGTATTAAAGCCTAATTGGGTGGCTGTTCGCTCCCCCATTTCACCATTAACGGTGTATATAATGAGCGAGTCTTGATACGCAAGTAATGCTTCAAGTGCTGCACGGGTGCGTAAATTTGCTTTGGGTTCTGCGCCGAGTGCCATGGCTTTCGCTGCTGTATCAGCACCATCACTGCCTTTAAGAGCTACACTGCCACCAAGCCCTGCAACAGGGTTTACAATTAAACCTAACTTAAACTGCATCAGATAACTCTCCTGGATGTTGCCATACAAATTGTGCACTTGTCAGTGGCCACGGGGTCTTATAAAAATCACTGAGTGCTTTTAGTAGTGCGTAAGTTCGTTGATTAAAACCAGACGCTAGTAAACTTAATAGGTGCTGGTGAACACGCTGCTGAAAAGCAAAACGACACGTTTGTTCGCCATTTAAATTATCGACCGAAACATTAAAGTCAAACCCTGCCGCAGCGCTAAGCGCCCATTCTATTGCTTGGGGTTTAACTTCTACCGCTTCAAACTCAGCTTGCTGATGTTTATCACGACCATCTGGACAATACCAATAGCCATAATCTTCAAGTAAGCGGCGTTTTTCACCTGCCACCAGCCAATGGGCAATTTCGTGGAGTGCACTGGCGTAAAAACCATGCGCAAAGACAATTTGATGATAAGTCGTTTGCTCATCTGCAGGCAGGTAAATAGGCTCGTCAGCACCTTTAATTAAGCGCGTGTTATGGCTTTGATAAAAAGTGCTGTCAAAAATAGCGATTAAATCGGCAATCTGATGCATACTGGCTTACATTCATCTCGTTAAAAGCGTTACAACAACGCACCAAAAACGAGGCGAATTGTACGGACTTTTCAGCCTAAAGTAAAAACAACCCCTCTCGGTTAGAGGTATTTTGCGATATCGACGTTATCTATTTGTTCAGGGCTCAAATAGCGTTTTGCGTATTCAAGGTAAATACCTGAACTTAAAAACAGTTTAAATACGTCACGATCAATATGATCGTCATCGACCATTTTAGCTAAAATATCAATAGCAACACTCAATGGTTTGGCCTTTTTATATGGCCTATCTGCTGCAGTGAGTGCTTCAAAAATATCAGCAAGTACTAACACTCGTTCAGGTATCGATAAGTCATCCGCTGATAATTTACGCGGATACCCCGTGCCTTTTAAGGTTTCGTGGTGGGTCGATGCATAGCGCGGCACACGGGCTAGCTCTTCAGGGAATGGCACATTATTAAGCATACGAATCGTGCTGATAACGTGTTCATTAATTTTAAATCGGTCTTCTGCGGTAAGTGTTCCACTTCTAATTTGTAAGTTATATAACTCACCTAAATTATACTTGTATTCAGGAACCGACATTTTTATACCTAAATTAGCATCGTATTCCACAGCCTTGTGGTGCGTAATTAGGTCACTGGGTTTATCACTTAACAGCGTTTCTTCAACAGGTAAAGATTGCCCCTTTAAATCTGCAAAGCGCATTTCTTCTAGAGGCGATAAACCAAGCGTTGCATCGAAATGCCGATGCCACTTAATACACGCAACGTCTTTTAAGCGTGCAAGCTGCTCATCATCCATAAATTCACTTCCCACATTGCAAGTAGCAATGAAAGCAAAGTCAGCATGTAATTTGTCTGTTTCAGCGTCTAACTGCTGTTGCAGTGTCTCCTCGTGTGTTGGGTTTTCAAGCAGCTTTTCGTAGTAGTTTATTTTAGCGTCGCGCAGCAACACTTCAAAACGTGTACGGATTTCATGAATACGATTATAAATGGTTTCTAGTTTGGTGCCTTTGTCTACAATGTGTTCTGGCGTGGTAATTTTACCACAGTCATGTAACCACGCTGCCAGTCTAAACTCACGTTTTTCATCTTCGTTTTCAAATGCAAACTCTGCAAAGGCGGGATCTGTTGAATCAGATGCAGCATTTGCAAGCCAAATGCCAAGCTCAGGGACACGTTCGCAATGCCCTGCTGTATAAGGTGATTTATCATCAATCGCTTGGGCTATAAGTTCAACAAACGATTCCATGAGTGCTTTTTGTGAGTTTTCGTGTTTCTCTATAGAGCGGCTCATATCAACCATTGAATTGGCTAAATAATGAATTTCGAGAATGCTACTTGACAGAGTAGACACATTTTTATACTCGCGCTGCTGAATTTTTTTGTTCTCACCAACAAGCTTTAAAATTGGATTCACAATTGATGATGCAAAAAACCACGATATTGGCAGTAGCAGTAATAAACATAAACTCGTTATTAAAATAGAAATCCGAATTTTCTCGCGAATGACCGCAAGTACATCTTCTTTTGCTACCAATACAGTGAAGAAATCGTCATTGTCAGCTTGCATGTCACCGCTTAATGGTAAGGGCACGACAAACATGTATTTTTCTATCCCATTTTCATGTACATCCAGCATTTTGCCAAACTGATGACGCTTATTTGCAAGGCCTGTTTTTTGGTCATCAAGCTTAATAAGCGCTGATAAATCGTCAAAGGTATGCTGATGGCTTTGCGTTCTACTGCTGGCAATAATGTCACCACTACCCTGATAGACATACATTTCGGCGGAAACCAAAAACTGCATTTTAGTCTGTTGCTCAGTTAAATACGCACTTAAACTCGAACTTGCTATATCCACCGCAAGCACATCGCCGGTATCATCTGACTTAATCGAATAGGTATAACCCGGTACGTGGTAAACATTAAACATGTACGGTTCAGATTTGGTAACAACCCCACTTTCTGCGTCTTGAAACCATATTCGCGTTCGTGGATCAAAATCGGTTTGTTGCTCTTCTGCTTTACGGACTGTCAGTTGTGAGTCTAAAAATAACATCGACTTACGACGCTCTTCACCTTCCCCCGATACTTTAATGACCAGCCATTTATACTCATCTTTTATATTCAAGCTGGCGGGTAAATTTGCATACCCTTTTAGATTAATAACTTGGAGAAAATCACCATTCGCACGCCCTAAAATAAGTGAATAAAAATCTGTGTGGCGACTAAGTACCTCTATGAGTACATTTCGAAAAATCTCATAGTTACCTTGGCTTTGTGAAAATAGGCGTGTGTCATGAACCATCACGCTGAGGGTGTTATCTGCACGCTGATTTATACGTGTGATATGATCAGCAATCTGCTGGCTTGTTTGCTTAAATTGCTGAGCTTTGGTGTGCAATACTAACTTTTCACTGAAGTAATAATGCAAGCTAATCGCCACAATTCCCGTTAAAAGACTGGCAAGCGCAAAGACTAAGAGAACACTCGCTCTAATTGATATTTTATAGCCTTTTTTATGGCGTGATAGCATTATGCATCTCCTTGCATGCTCTCTTTATTGAATGAATATAAGAAAAAAGAAGTACAGATAATATATACAAGTATCTTTGGATAATTACAATTTATTGACTAAATTAAACGCACCTTGGTATCGATTAAATTTTAATAACCAATTGATTTCTTCCGCCTTCCTTAGCTTGATACAAAGCCAAATCAGCTCGTGATATCACTGATTTTTGCTGCTCCTCACGCATGATGGTCAGACCAAAACTTGCTTGTATCGACAAAGAGCAACTACCTAATTTAAACTCCTCGGCATTTAACCTTGCTATCATGCCGTTTATAAGCGCAGTGGCATCTTTTAATGAACAAAGCGGCAGTACAATGACAAACTCTTCACCACCAAATCGATAGACATCATCAGCACTGCGCAGAGAGTTCGTTAAAAAAGTCGAAAAGTGCTTAAGCACGGTATCCCCCATTTCATGTCCATGGGTATCGTTTACGCGTTTAAAGTAATCAATATCAGCTAAAACGACACACACATGTTTCGTTTTATTTTGCTGCTTAATTAATTTTTGATATCCCTCATAGTTGTTATCAAACGCACGCCGGTTAGGCAGCTGTGTGAGCGCATCTTTAAATGCCTGTCTTTTCATTTCATCTGCAAGTTGACTTAGCTGAGTGTTACGAACAAAAAGCTGCCGACGCATTAAATGCTCATGAGCCGACATAACGACCCCTGCAAAATTAGCGGATACATGTGCCAACCCAACCATATAAAAAGTATGGCTACTTACATCTTTATTAAAATAAATAACGGTAATTGCAAATGCACTGTAAGACACACCGATTAAGGTGGCATTCTTTAATGACAATAAAGTAGAGAAATACATAGTGATCAAAATAATCACATCAAAAAACATATGCAGGACATAATGGCGCTCAAAGGTGAACACCATAAATTGCATACTAAAAAATAAGAATGTCATAAACGCAGCCACCGCCTGCGATAATTGCTGTGGCGTCCGGATATAGCACACCCCAAGTGCAGTGATCACACAAACTGCAACAGAAATAGTCCGGCTAAATAATGCAATACCGGGCCAAAAGCTGGGTTGAATTATCATTTTATCGGAATAGGTCACCAGCATAATCATAATGGCGGTGATACAGGCAAGAAACTGTGCAGTTTTTTTATCTTGCTCAAGCTTACTTTGAGTAAATGCTTGCTCAACTTGCATAGAGTTGAACCGACAAAAGTAGCGTGCAATTGACATATCTTGATTTAATAACTTTGCACCGAATGTGCTCATAATTATATACCTACGCAGGAACGGAAAAAGGCGAGTAATGAGGTGTTCAAATAAAGAGCAACCGTTCCATTATAGAGTGAAGAGCTTACAATTAAACTCGTTCTTTTGTATATAAATTACACACATGCACCAACACAAAGTTGCGAAAATGGCACAAAGCATAAAATTATCGCTTTGTGCGCGGTGATTAAATAATATTCTCTCCTGCCTCATCACTTGTAACAATATCTGTTTCTTGCAGTGCGTGTGCAATCCAATTCTTCAAAACAGGACACGATAGTACCTGGTCACAATAAGCTTGTGCAGGGCTTGATAATGTAACTTGGTAAGTTTTAAAGCGCAGTACCACGGGCGCAAACATCGCATCAACAATTGAAAACTCACCATACAGCCATGTATTGGACGACGATTGTGGTCGCATCGAAAATATCTCATCAATGCGCGCAATGTCTTTCTTTGCGTGTTCTGACAGCTCAACATGTCTTTTAGCTCGAATATTCATGGGCATTTCATTTCTGAGTGCGAGAAAGCCACTATGCATTTCTGCAGCCACACTTCTTGCGTGAGCTCTTTTATTTAAGTTTTCAGGCCATGCTCTGCCATTTAGATAAGCATCGTTGATGTATTCACAAATCGCGAGTGAATCCCACACTGCTAAATCACCGTCGATTAATGCAGGGACTTTTTGTACAGGAAATTTCGTTTTTAATCTGTCATAAAAGTCTGGGGTATCTAAAACAAGTTGCTGCTCGGTAAATGATATATTGAATTTACTTAATAAATACCACGTTCTTAATGACCAACTCGAATAATTTTTATTACCAATAAATAATTGCATTTTTCATCCCTTAACGATTAGATTAATACCATTCTGCTTAATTAAGTGGTCTATTTTGAGGCAATAAAACCGCGTTGATAACAAGGCAAAAATTTAGTTATTTAGTTGTTCTAAA
>MDTG01189565.1_pt1 | contig 11638 bp, 8 predicted proteins | sample 811421 | NCBI WGS metagenome assembly MDTG01 (sample SAMN05326645, study PRJNA326480) | marine metagenome | isolation source: seawater | place: Pacific Ocean: South East | collected 2011
CCTGGACGAGTCCGGACTTTGGATTCCCCCGGTCGAGGGCCGGGTTTCAGCTGGTTGGAACCCCGGATTGGACCATTGGGGCGTGGACATCGTCGCCCCGGAAGACAGTCCGGTCAAGGCCGTGGGCGATGGAACCGTCATTTTCGCTGGATTCACCACTGGCGGTGGTCACACCTTGCTGGTCCAGCATCCGGGGGACCGTGTGTCGGTGTACATGCACAACAGCCGCCTCGAAGTCGGATCTGGAGACCGCGTCCGTCAAGGAGAAATGGTGGCTGTCATTGGCAACAGCGGAGACCATAGCTCGGGGCCCCACCTCCATTTTGAATGGTGGGAATCGGGGGTCGCCATCGATCCGCAGTTGCGGATTTCCTTGCGCTAATCGAAATCAGGCCTCGGCCCCCATGCCATTCCAGTCCGTCATGCGGCGGAATGCTGAAATGCGGGCCTCCAACGCATCCGGCGACACGCCGCGAATGCCTTCGGTACCAAAGGCCTCACAGGTAAAGCTCGCCAAGGCACTGCCCACGACGATGCCTTGCTTGAGGGTGTCAAAATCAGTGCTTCCCGTCCGGGCCACATGGCCAATAAAGCCGCCGGCGAAGGTGTCTCCAGCTCCCGTGGGGTCCACCACATCCTCAAGTGGCAGCGCGGGGCAGAAGAAGTAACGAATCTCACCTCCTTCCATGTGGAACAACAGCGCCCCGTGCTCCCCCTTCTTGATTACAAGGTAACGGGGCCCCATGGCAAGGATGGCCCGTGCGGCCTTGATCAAGCTCCGTTCCCCGCTCAGCTGGCGCGCCTCTTCATCGTTGATGGTCAACACATCGACCCGGGCGATGACCGCCTTCAACGGTTCCATGGCAATGTCCATCCAGAAATTCATCGTGTCGAGGACCACCAAGTCCGGACGCTGGTCCATCTGGTCCAGCACCGAGGCCTGTAAGTTGGGGTCGATGTTGCCAAGCATCAAATACTTTGCTCCCCTCCACGCCTGCGGAATCTCGGGGTTGAAATCAGCCAGCACGTTCAACTCGGTTTCCAACGTATCCCGGCCATTCATGTCCATGTGATAGGACCCCGCCCAGAAAAAGCTCTTGCCGCCTTCCGGCCGATCGATGCCGTCCAGCGCCATGCCTGCGTTCTGCATGGCGTCCAATTCAGCCTGCTCAAAATCTTCTCCAATGACGCTGACCAAGCCGGTTCCCACCCCAAGGCGACTGGCCGACCAGCCGATGTAGGTGCCCGCACCGCCGACGATGCGTTCGCGTTCTCCGAAAGGAGTCTTGATGGAGTCGAAGGCAACGGTGCCCACCACCACCACGGAAGAGTCTGTCCAGCTCATGGTACAAATTTGCGAGCGCGAAGTTAGGGGCCGCAGGAAGGCGGTTGGAGCATTGCACCAAATGACATCATCGCGTATCTTTGCACACCCTTTGAAAGAAGGGAAGAGCATTCCCCTATAGCTCAGCTGGTTAGAGCGACTGACTGTTAATCAGTAGGTCCCTGGTTCAAGTCCAGGTGGGGGAGCACAAAAAACCCCGGGTTCGCCCCGGGGTTTTTCGTTTCCGCGCCTCTCGTGCTCACAAAAGGTTGATGCGGCTCGCCAAGATGTCCTTGTAGCTGCCGCCAATCGGAATCTCCTTTTCCATGCCCTTAACCTGGATCATAGAATACTTGATGCTGTGGATGGCATCTAGATTCACGATGTAACTGCGGTGAACCCGCATAAAGCGGCGCTCGTTGAGCTTGTTCTCCACGTCCTTCATGGTGCTGTGAATCGTGAAGCTCTGCTCCGGGGTGTGCACCACCACATAATCCTTCAGGGCCTCAATGAACAGCAACTCCTCGTAATCCACCTTCATCAGGCGGCTCCGATTCTTGACGAACAGATACTCCGCCGTATCCTTTTGCTCAGCCATGTTCCGGAGAAACTCATTCTCCAGACGGGCTTCTTGTTCCTTGGAGAACTTGTGCATCGCCATTTCGATGCTCGTCTGCAGGTCGACATCCTTGAACGGCTTGAGGATGTAGCCGTGAGGCTCCGCCAATTTGGCTTCTCCCAACGTGCTGCGGTCCGCATATGCGGTCAGGAAGATGATGGGCACATCCAACGTGCGCTTGATCTCTTCTGCAGCAGCGATTCCATTCATGTCGCCCTTGAGCATGATGTCCATCAAGACCACATCGGGGCGATGACGCACGGCCAGATCGATGGCGTCCTCACCATTGTCGGCAGAAGCCACGACATTGTAGCCTATTTTTTCCAGTGTCTGCTCGATGTCCTTGCGGACGATGCTTTCGTCCTCGGTGACAAGAATGTTGATGGACATGGCGTTTCAGGTTTCGTTTGGTTGAGGGTCTAATCCCTCGAATCGTTCGATGGATGTCAAGGCATCACCCGTCAAACAGGTTTTTTGGTCGCCTAAATTTAACCAAAAACCGCGTGCCTCCGTCGCTTTCCGCCGATAACTCTGCGTCCAGCTGCTCACTCAAGGCCTGCACGAGGTACAATCCCAAGCTGTCTCTGCCCCCCCAATCAAACCCATCCGGTAGGCCAACTCCGTCGTCCCGAACCTCGATTTGAATCTCCTCTTCGTCCGGGTGATCCTCTGAAAGCATACACCGCAACGCCACCGTGATGGTTCCCTTTTCCCTGCCCATGAAAGCATACTTCATGGCGTTGGACACCCACTCGTTCATAATCAACCCACACGGAATGGCTTGATCCAGAGGCGCTTGAATGTCTTCTAGTTCGGTGACCAGCTCAACCTGAGTTTCCGACTGATAACCTTGGATGATGTTGCCAGCAATGCGGGTCAAGTACGAAGGGAAACCAATGTTGGACACATCGGTATTCTGGTAGAGCGTCTCGTGGATGATGCTCATCGTCGACACCCGGTTCTGGATTTCCTCCAGACCCGTAATCGCATTTTCATCCTTGACAAATTTCTTCTGCAGGTTGAGGATAGAATTGATGATTTGAAGGTTGTTTTTGACCCTGTGGTGCACCTCTTGGAGCAGAATTTCCTTCTCCTTCAATGCGCTGCGAATGGCCCGGTCAATGCGCTTGCGGTCCGTGATGTCGTAAGCTATGGCACTGATTTCGCGCTCCCCCTCGGCATTGTCAATGGGGTTGAGGAACAACTGCAACCAGCGCTTTCCGTCATCGGCCTTGTCGTCGGGCAAGGCCCACTCGAACCGTTGTGGCCGTCCATCCAAAGCCCGTTCAAACCGGTCCTCCAAGTCAAATCCATTGACAACCTGGCTCTCTGCCACCTGACCCGCAAGAGTCTTGGATGTGGCGTCCAATGTTCCCCCCTCCTCGAAGCCCAACCACCGCTGGCAATTGTGGTTGACGCTCGTTAATGCATGGTCGGATTTGGATGTCCAGATGATGAAATCCTCACCAGACTCTACGATGCTTCGAAGTTTCGCAGTGGCGCTGCGCAATGCGGCTTCCGCTGCAATACGTTGCTCAATCTGCAAGGTCAACTGCTGATTGGCTTCCTCGGCCACCTCAGCGCGAATCCGTTCCTGCATGAGGACGTGGCGGTCCGTCACATCGGACAGGCTAACCTGCACTGCAGGCTGGCCATCAAAAATGGTCAATCTCCATTTCAGGGTCCACCGGGAACCATTGGACAATTCCAATTCCCATTCGTCCACCTCCTTGCCATTTCGAGTGTCTTGGATGCTCTTCACAATGCGCTCACGCACCCCTTCGGGAAAAAGGTTCTGGAACTGTTCCCCCTCCAAAGCGCCATCCGTGCCGAAACCCTCTTCGGCCACCGGGTTCGCAAATCGGATCAAATCATCGACCAGAATCACAATCCCATTGGGTGAGCTCTGAACAAGCAAACGAAATCGTTCGCGCTCCTGGATCAAGTCGAATTCAATGTGCTTGCGGTCGCTGATGTCATACATCATCCAGACCTCGCTGCCATCTTCTAATCGGCCCTTACCAATGTCAAGGTGCAACATTTCACCATTGCGGTTGGTCAGCATCCAGTCTCCGCGGTCAAACACCCCGCTGCCTTCTATCGGCTCTAGGTTGCCCATCCTCCGGAGCCCGAGTTGACCAATGGGGTCACCGATGATTTCCTCCGGGTACTCTACCCCCACCATCGCAAGGAACCTAGAATTGACGTCGAGAATGACGTCATCTTTGATTTGCACGATGGCCTCCTGCGCGATGTCGGTCAGTCGACGATAGTGGGCCTCCCTGTCCTGCAACGCTTGCTGACGAAACCGCTGTTCACTGATGTCCGCCAGTTGAAGGATGTCCAAACCCGATTCGGGACCTTTCGACATTCGAACCTCCACTGGAAAGCGGATGCCGCCTTTCCGCTCCGCCTCCAATTCCATCCGAAGCGGAACCCGATATTCTGCCGGAACCTCACGCCATCTCAAATCGAAATAAGAACGGTCTTCCTCCTTCCAATGCAACCAAGACCCCTCGTCCAAACGCAGGCCTTCCGGTACAACCCCTGATTCCCAACCAAACAGGAAACAAGCCCGTGCATTGGCCAATAGCACATCTTCCCCCCGCACCAGGAACAAGGCGGATGGCACCGCATCCATCCATGCCCTAGACCACCCGGTCGCGCCCTCATCCCTTCCTTTTCTGCTCATCGGTCGGTTTTGGCTCCATTCACTTTGGTGATGCTGCCTGCCTTGTACTGTCGAATCAGACGCACCACACCGTTCTCATCGAAATATCGCCAGATCCCATCACGCAACCCGCCACGGTAAGCGCCAACCGATGAACGACGGCCTGTGGGCCAATACGTGGCATGTTCTCCCGTCGGAATTCCAGCCACATAGGCCCCTTCAAACCGCACACGTCCTTCGGGGTCAGAGTGAATCCACCGTCCGTTGCGATCTCCGTCCAGATACTGGCCTTCTCGGCGGTCATCCCGAACGTGTTCCACCCATGGGCCCACTTTTCTGCCCCGCTCATACAAGCCGATGGCCAAGGTGTCTCCCGCCACTCCCAATTCTAGGAATTCACCTTCTTCGCGGCCTTTTCGATAGCGTTCGTCCCGGTGCAAGGATCCATCTGCATGGTACCATTTCCAACGGCCGTGCCATTGGCCTTTCCTAAATCCACCTTCCTGCTCCAGCCGACCGTCGCGGGCATAAAACTGCCAATCTCCATCCCGCTTCCCTTCCAGATAAGAACCTATTGCTTTGGGCGCTCCGTCGGACCAGAACTCTGTCCATGGTCCCGTCCTTCTTCCCAGACTATCCAGCATTCCGGACGCCTGCAGCATTCCGGATCGGAACACCTTGACTTCCACTAAATGGCCAGATTCATCGAAAAAGCGGTGCGTGCCCATCGGAGTGTCCTCCCGCCAAGGACCTTTTCTCGACACCTCTCCATTTGGATGAAATGCCTTTCGCAAATCCAATGCCACCGATTCAGGTGCATCCTCCACCTCTTCTCCACGGTGAAACGTCACGGTACGCTCCAGGTCTCCCCTTCGGCTGAAGTACTTGAACACCCCCTCTTCCAAACCACGCTCGAATGGACCTTCCGATCGTACCTGGCCTTTGGGCCAAAAGGTCATCCACTTGCCCGACTTCCTGCCCTGCTCATCGAACTGGTTGACCTCCTCTACCCAACGCAACAAATCTTCGCGAAAACCGCGACGACGAATGATGCGCCCCGTTTTCCCTTTCTCAAGCGCATAATCCAGGGCCACCCCTTCCCGCTTCCCTTTGGACCATAGAATTCGAGACACCACGATGCCCTCTTCGTTGAAGCCCTCTTCAATCCCCTGCAACGTATCCGAAGCCCAAGGCAATGTGCGTCTCCGTACTCCTGTCGAGTCCCACTGGGTTTCCACCCCCTCCTTTCTTCCTCCGACGTAAGTCAGGGTCGTTTCCAAACGGCCAGCCCCGTCATAGAACACCCACTCGCCCTCCAATTCACCCTCGCTCCAATTGCCTTCACTTTTGCGCGTTCCATCAGAGTGGTACGAAATCCAATACCCATGAGGAAGGCCGTTCAACAACTGGCCTTCACTGCTGATCGTGCCATCTGCAAACCGATACTGCACCTCTGTCGTATCCTGAGCCAAGGCGTCCGATGCGCCCCAAAAAAGAAGCGCAGCCACCAACCAGAATCGAACCATGCCCAGCATGACTGCAAGTTGCCACACCCAACGAGACGACGACAAGGGCATTTTCAGTTTTTACCCGCACCATCTATCTATTCTTCTTTTCTAAAAAAGAGATAGAGGTTGTCATAGGTCTGTGGAAACGGGGGAAAACTCAGGAAGAGAAAATTTGGAGGCGGGAACCTTGAACTGGAATCTGCGAGTCTTTCACGATTCCTCCACAATTGAAATCGACTCGGAATCAGAGAACAAGGCCAGTTCTTCACAGGGATGAAGTCCATGAGGAAAAACTGAATTCAGTGAAAGTGTTCTCGAGAAGACCTGTGGACATCCTTGGTTTTGTTGTGGGGAGGTTCAGTACAATTTCAGTGTCAAAAAGAGGGGCATTGCGATGTGCTTTGATAAGCCGCTGACACGGTCAATTCTGCAATTTTTTTTTCGTCTGTTTTACCCACAGGAATTCGTGCGAATTCACAGTTGAATGTGGATTCGGATTCCGTTCACTTCAGCGGAACTTGCAGCCATGCGGATACACTTGGCGAATGACCACGCAGCAGGCGACCTGCGGGCCGCCCTTCTGTCTTGGTTGGAAGAGCGCAACATTGATGTCGTTGATCATGGAACCCCCGATGGAGGCAGCGTGGATTACCCCGATCATGCACACCCCCTTGCTCAAGGGGTAGCCCAGTCAAACAGTATGGGTATCCTCATTTGCGGGTCCGCGAATGGGGTGGCGATGACCGCCAACAAGTATGCTTCCATACGGGCCGCCATTGCGTGGCGTCCAGATATCGCACGTTTGGCAAGGGAACACAACAATGCCAACGTGCTGTGCCTGCCTGCACGGTTTATCGCCGTGGCAGACGCACTGGATTGCGTGGACATCTTCCTCAATACGCCCTTTGAAGGAGGTCGCCATGGGCGTCGGGTCGAAAAAATCGCATGTTCATGAACCGGTTCATTCTTCTCGCTATGGTTGCTTTCGCTTCGGGTGTGAGCCAAGCTCAAACCTTGATGTATGCGGACAGCGGTCTGACGTGGGCCAACACCATCACAGCGTCCGACCTTAGCGATCACCTCTACGTTTTGGCAGCGGACAGCATGGAGGGGCGGGAAACTGGAAAAGAAGGCCAGCGGAAAGCCGCGGCTTACATCGCCGCCCATTTTGAAGCATCGGGTTTGGATCCGATACAAGGGTCTTACTTCCAGGAGGTGCCATTGAAGGTGACCCAGCTTAAGGGCGGGGTACTGTCACTGGGACAGGAAATTCTGATTTACAAGGACGATTGGGTTCCCTACCCCGGCATTGAAATCTCTGATGTGGAGGGAGAGGCGGTCTTCGTCGGCTTCGGAATACAGGACGACCAATATTCCTGGGACGATTACGAAGGGTTGGATGTCCAAGGCAAGGTGGTGATCATGCTGGCTGGCGAACCAGGCAATGAAAAAAAGGGGTATCCCCTTTCAGAGACAGGTGAGCCGGGAAGGTGGAGTAAAGACCGCAGCGCGAAGCGGGAATTGGCGGATAGCCTTGGCGCATCTGCGATGGTGATTGTGACTGAGCAATACGAGACCATGAAAAGCCGCTTCATTCCTTGGTTGAGCAGGGAGCGGATGCGCTTAGATGTAGAACGGGAAGGCGAAGGCACGGACTTGCCTACTGTATTGATGTCACCCGCGGCGATGTTGCGGAGCAGTCCGTGGAAATCCCTCGAGGACATTCGAAAGAAGTGGCCCAAGCGCAAATTGAAAGGAACGGATTGGCCGTTCTGTCGGCTGGCCATTGCCCGCGTGGATGAACGGGTCATGGCGGCCAACGTATGGGGTTTTCTCCCGGGATCGGACAGCACCCTCGCGGATGAAGTGGTGGTATTGACCAGCCATTATGACCACGTGGGCGTGGATTCCGAAGGTTTGATTTACAACGGAGCGGACGACGATGGCAGTGGAACGGTGTCCTTGCTTGAAAATGTTCAGGCTTGGACTGAGGCGCACAAGGCGGGAAAGGCCCCGCGGCGTTCCATGTTGTTCATGGCTTTTGTGGGTGAGGAGAAGGGACTACTAGGCTCGGAGTGGTACAGCGACCACCCCGCATTCCCCCTTGAGCAGCACGTTTGCGACCTCAACATGGACATGGTGGGGCGGGTCGATGAGGCCCACGCTGACGATGACCGTTACATCTATCTCATTGGAAGTGACAAACTGTCCAGCGAGCTCCACGACATCAGTGAGGCGGTCAACACCGATCACATCGGGATTGAATTGGACTACACATTCAATGCCCCAGATGACCCCAACCGGTTTTACTACCGTAGCGACCACTACAATTTCGCCAAGCACAACATCCCGGTGATCTTTTATTTCAGTGGGGTGCACGAGGACTATCACGGTCCGGGCGACACACCGGACAAAATCCTCTACACGAAAATGGCCGAGATCGGCCGCCTGGTCTTTCTCACGTCATGGGAGGTTGCCAACCGGGATGGGAAGCTGACGGTGGACCAGGTCAACGATTTTCCGTCGGACCGCTGAGCGCGGACGCAAAGCGGGTGATTTCCAGTTCGTGGGCAGGTCCCATGGCGGGTCCGTTGAATCCGCTGTGAATCCATGGGGCATTCTCGGATGCGCCTTCAATCACCACGGTCGTCGGAAAGCTGACCACGCGGTCGAGGAAGGGCAATGCCTCTTGGGCCTTTGCTTTTGAAGCGGGTCCAGCAAGCACGACGGTCCATTGGTCTTCAAACCGGTCGAGCCCCATGTGTTGGTGGTATCGTGTCAACCGCTCCAGCGCGCGTTGGATACCGCCTTTGGCCTCCAAGCCCCGCTCAAAAGCAAGGGTGTGGACGTGAAGGTCAGGATTGAGGTCTAGCATTTGGGCCAAGAGCCGGTGTTCGTCCATGCAGTTCGGGCACCAGCTGCCCATGACGCTCAGGATGTGTAGGCCTTCTGCTTCAGAGGAGCTCCACAGTACAGAATCGCCGGTGAGGTTGATGCCACGGTAGGCCACGGTGCTTCCGGTCCATTCGGCCACTGGGGTTGCTTCCAGCGCGGATTCCGCGGCGTCTGCGGGTTCTCCGACGAAGGGTGTGGCATAATGGTTCCCGCTCTTGAACTCCCCATTCGTTAGGCGTCCATCGGATGTGAGCTGGGCAGAGAAGAGGAAGAGGTGTGCGCCATCAAAGGTTTGGATGACCATCGTTCCAGCGTCGTCCACCGTGCCATGCAGGTAACGGAAGTCTCCGGTGGGCGTGGCGATGCTTCCCTTGCACCGGTCTCCTTTCCGCTGGAGATAGAGTTGTCCAAACCAAGGGTTGTCCTCACCGAATTTGAGGGCCCAAGACAGGGTGTCTGCGGGCCAAGTTGTGATGCTCATCGGGGACCCAGGGACCCATCGAACGGGGACGCGGTACTCACCTGGGCGCAGGACATCCAACCAGGAGCCGGTATCCCCGGTGAGGGTAAGAACGCCGTCAAAGACCGGTACAGACCAAGACTCTTCGTCCAGTGGAACCAGGACGATGTCTTCTTCAGCGTTGCTCAGAATGAGGGTGTCGCCTTTCCATGCGCCGGGAATGCGGACATCCGTGCTGTCGTCGATGTAAAAGGAAAGGGTCCCTCCTGTTGACCGCAAACCAGTGGTGGAGGGCTGTTCAGCACAACCAGAAAGCAGAATGACCACGACGGCCGAGGCCATCATGGTCATTGCTTTGCGGGAAAATGCCGACATCAGAGGTCGAACTTGATGCCTTGTGCGAGCGGAAGCTCGGTGCTGTAGTTGATGGTGTTGGTTTGACGGCGCATATAGGCTTTCCATGCGTCGCTGCCGGATTCACGGCCACCACCGGTTTCTTTCTCTCCGCCAAAAGCACCTCCGATTTCCGCACCGCTGGTGCCGATGTTGACATTGGCAATGCCACAGTCACTGCCGGATGCAGATAGGAAGCGCTCCGCAGCGCGCAGATTGGAGGTCATGATCGCGGAGGACAGGCCTTGGACCACTCCATTTTGCATGGCAATGGCCTCATCCAGGGTGTCATACTTCATGACGTAAAGGATGGGAGCAAAGGTCTCGTGCTGAACGATGGCCATGTCGTTGGAGGCTTCAGCAATGGCCGGTTTGACGTAACATCCGGAGGCGTATTCTGCCCCTTTGAGGACGCCACCTTCGACCAGAACGCGACCGCCCTGGGCAACGACGTCGCTAAGGGCTTTGTTGTACATCGCGACTGCATCGTGGTCGATGAGTGGGCCAACATGGTTGTTTTCATCGAGTGGAGATCCGATGCGCAATTGGCCATACGCCTTGGTGATGGCGTCTACAACCTTGTCGTAGATGCTGCTGTGGATGATGAGTCGGCGAGTCGAAGTGCACCGCTGTCCACAGGTGCCCACAGCGCCGAAGACGGTGCCGGGAACCACCATTTTGAGGTCGGCATCGGGCTCTACGATGATGGCGTTGTTGCCACCGAGCTCTAACAGGCTCTTGCCGAGTCGTGCGGCCACGGCTTGGGCGACGATTTTGCCCATCCGGATGGATCCGGTGGCAGAAATCAAGGCAACGCGCTTGTCTTGGGTCATCATTTCTCCAACGGTGTAGTCGCCTTGGATGATGCAGGACAAGCCTTGCGGAACATGGTCCATATCGCGGGTGACTTCGTTCCAGATGTTTTGGCAGGCTACAGCGGTCAGAGGGGTTTTTTCGGAGGGCTTCCAGATGCAAGCATTTCCGCAGACCCAAGCAATGGCGGTATTCCAGTTCCAGACGGCTACAGGGAAGTTGAAGGCGCTGATGATGCCCACCACACCGAGGGGGTGCCACTGCTCGTACATGCGGTGACCGGGGCGCTCGGAGTGCATGGTCAGCCCATACAGCTGGCGGGAGAGGCCCACAGCGAAGTCACAGATGTCGATCATTTCTTGGACTTCGCCTAGACCCTCTTGGAGGCTCTTGCCCATTTCATAGGACACCAAGGCGCCGAGCGCGTCCTTGTGCTTGCGCAGGGCCTCACCGTAGAGCCGAACCACTTCGCCGCGCTGAGGGGCCGGGACGTTGCGCCACTGGCGGCCGGCTTCAGTTGCGGCGGCGATGACAGATTCGTAATCCGCGGCTGAGCAGACCCCGGTGGCGCCGATGGTGGCTCCGTCGACCGGGCTGATGCTGACAATTTGGTCTCCTACGGAAGAGTTGGTCTGACCAATCTGGATTCCTGCGTTTTTGGCTGAAAGGCCGAGCTGGTCGAGGTGGGGCTTCATGTTCATGGTGGCGAAATTGCGACGCGAAGGTACGGGCCGGCATGGCCTTGATGGTGTTTTGGCGTAAGTGTTTGGTTTACAGTGTTTTGTGTTTTTCGAGTTTCTCGAAAAAGTGGACCCTGAGGTCGTCTGGGGGGAGAAAGTCTAATAATGAAGCTCTGAGGGCTTCGTGCAATGTTCCACGTGGAACTATTGGTCAGCGCCCTAGGTAGACCATGAGCACTGAGAGGTCAGAAGCTGACACCCCACTGATTTTGCCG
>MDTG01260960.1_pt1 | contig 11638 bp, 18 predicted proteins | sample 811421 | NCBI WGS metagenome assembly MDTG01 (sample SAMN05326645, study PRJNA326480) | marine metagenome | isolation source: seawater | place: Pacific Ocean: South East | collected 2011
ATATTGCCTGTTACATTTGGAGGCATAGCATTATTTGTTGGTGGTTGGAAATTTCCATATCCGACAGCAATAGTAGTAATGGTTGTTAGTGTTGGCTTTCTAGTGTGGACAAGAAAGTGGTTTGAATAATGAATAATTTATTTAAAACAATTTTGATTTATGAAGCACTTGCATTTGTACTATGGAATATAATGATGAGAACGCAGTCAGATTATGAAATGTGGTTGTTTGAAAATATACACTCAACCGTTTACACTATATTGGCATCTATACTATTGATAGCAACTATTGTCTATGTAGCAAAAACAGTTGGACACAGAATAAAGACTCCTAAAATATTAAAACAGGATCCAAGGAAAAGTAGTAATGAAAAACTTCAGTGATATAAAATTTAGTAAAATAGATTTTGCTCCTAATGGAGTACAAGCATTTGTAAATTTTGGCAAATACAAATTAAGTATTGTCAAACATGATTGGTCTTACGGTGGTAAAAAAGGATTATATGAAATTGGAGTATTTGGCACAGATGGGAATATGGTTGAATTACCTGGTGTTACACATGAAGGTGATACAGTAAAAGGATTTATGACTGAGGATGATGTGATGATAACTATTAAAAAGATGTTTACATTAACAGCAACAGAACCTAAGAACGTAGAATATATATCATCATGACTAAAATAGTTGATTTTCAAAAGTACAAACACTTAAAACAAACAGCAAATAAAAAAGGCATTAGAAAAACACATCAACTAATATTGGAAGATATTATAAGATCAATGTTAGATAATGGAATTATAGTAAATGAAAGAGTAGAAAAAAGTATGGTACCAATGGTAAAAATTATTGAAAGCATTTTGTATGAGCAAAATGGAATGAAGCACCCACATAGTCAAGACGTTGATAAATTTATTGAAATGGCTTTTGCAAGAGGTCCTAATGAAAAAAAAGATGACTAAAACATACATACACGTCAATCAACATAAAATTAGGAGTAATAAAAAGCATGGAAAAAATGAACCTGTTATCACTGTTAAACGTGGAAGTCGGAATGACTATTGTCATGCCGTTAAAGTATTGGGCGATAGTGTTGTTCGTTACGGTGGTAATGATAAGCCTCTCTTGTCATGCGGTGCTAGGGTTGTTATAGAAACCGAAGCAGACGTAGAAATAATTTCATAATGTTTGAAGTACCTTTTGTTAAAAAAAGAATAGAGTTTGATAAGAATAGAATTGTCAACTCTATTCGAGACCATGCACCAAAATTAAAAATGCCAAACCCATGGTCAAAACAATCAGATGTAATTACATCTATTGCTTCTGGTGGTGAGGATGCTTGGCAAGATGAAGAACTTTTCAAATCAATGTATCCAGTAATTAAAGAATATGTAATGGAAACAATTGGACAGAATGTAAAGACTAACTGTCATATGTGGTATAACATCTACAACAAAGGATTTCATCAAGAACAACACAGTCATAGCACTGTGGGATCGTTGGCTTCAGGAATAGTCTATATCCAATTACCTAAAGGAGCCACAGGTACAACTTTTATCAATCCTTTAAAAACCTTCTTTAACTCTTGTGAATATAAACAAGAAAAAACAATGCATACTGATGATCCTAAAGAAGGAGATTGTTTAGTATTTCCACCTTGGCTGGAACATAGAGTTGATAAACAATATGATACTGAAGGAACTAGAATCACAGTAGCTTTCAATATCACTAATAATTAAAAGTTTACATTAAATTAAATACGTATTTTATAAATACTAGTGTATGAAAAGCATTGGTATAGTTATAGATATTAAGCATTTGATTAGAAAAAATCAAATCAGACGTCTTATTCGTGAACAACTACAGCAATTAGGTATAGAAAACTACATAGCAGAAGACTGTGTAGTGAGCTTTAATAAAGGCAAACCGCAATATACCGGCTTCATATGGGACATATACACTGGCGAACAAGTACAGTTGAATCCAGAATTTTCAGTCGTAAAAGCACTAGTTAATCTCTAATAATATAAATAGTTTTAATAAACTCAAGACTATGAGGGATCATAGACTGTGGAAACACAGCACTTGGAGAAACGATGGCAGTAACTTATAATATTAAGGGGACTACGAACTCCTCTTTCAAGGTTGGAAAACAAGGGACCGGTACGGTGTATGCAGGTTCTATAGAAGCCAACAATCTTACAGCAACAGGAAATTTAAATATAACCGGAAACTTAACAGTATCTGGTACAACTACTACAATTGACGCAACTACAATTGATGTAAAAAATGCTTTTAGATTTGAAGGTGCTACATCAGATGCACATGAAACAGTTTTAACAGTTGCAGATCCCACAGCAGATAGAACAATTACTTTACCTGATACAACAGGAACAGTTGCATTAACAAGTGATATCAGTGGAGGAACTCAAGCAGGTTCTTTTACAACTCTTACATCATCAGGACTAGTTACATTTAATGGACAAATTGGATCAAATTTTGTTCCGTCAGCCAATGCTACATATGATTTAGGATCAGAATCAAATCAATGGAATGATTTATTCTTATCAAATGCTTCCATAATTATGGGAGATTCAAAAATCAGTATGGATAGTAGTGGTGATATGGAAGTTAAACATAAATCCACAGGAGCTCTTAGAAAACTTATTGTTGATGAAATACATTTAGGATCTGGTTCAAACAAAGTTAAATTAAAAAGAAAAGGTTCTGGAAACAAACTTAGAATTACTGATGCCAGCGATAACGTTTCAGATAGTGAAATGGTTGATGATACATCACCTCAACTGGGTGGGAGTTTAGACGTAAATGGTAATAGTATTGTTTCTACGTCAAATGGAAACATTACATTTGCACCACATGGAACAGGTGCAGTAACTATCTCGGGTACAGGTGCAATAACAGTGCCAGTTGGTACAACAGCACAAAGACCTGGGTCAGCAGTAACAGGTATGTTTAGGTTTAACTCAACAACCAAGCGATTTGAAGGTTATAATGGTGTTGATTGGGTAGCTATGTCACCTTATCCAAATGATATTACTACAACACGTGACGGAGATCCAGTACAAATTCAACCAACTGACCTTGGAAAGATTACTTAATAAATATTTAAAAAGGAAGACAACAAATGAATATGTGGAATTTTATAAAATACGAAATACCAGAAATGCTAGACAATTGGAGAGTTATACCAAGACTATTAATTTTCTTATATGCTATCGTTTTTTATCAAACTATGATTTGGTTCATGGGACTTGATGCTCCTAACAATGCTCAAGCAGGTTTTGTTTCAGTGATTGTTGGTGCTGGTGCGGCCTGGTTTGGACTATATGTTAATTCGGGTGGTAAGAAAATTAGATTAGAAACAACATCAAAAGGAAGTAAAGTAGGTTAATGGACACGCCAACACTAGCAAACCTATCTATGGATTTTTCTAGCATGATACTTCCATGGATAGCAGTATTGATATCATTAGTAGTAGCTATTTGGTTTAAAGATTTTGCTGTAGGTTTAGCAAAAGGTTTGAGATTCAAATATGATCCTGCGTTTAATGAAGGTGATGAAGTTTTGTTAGATGGCGAACTAGCAATGATTGTAAAGATTGGTGCTAGACAAACTGTGTTTGGTGTTTATTCTGAAAGAGGGTATACTTGGAGATATGTTCCAAACGAAAGAATACCTTATTTAAAATTAGAAAAAGTAATTAAAAAAGATCTTCATGTTGATACTGAAGAAGAAAAAGCTGAAAAAGTTAAATCACTTATAGACAAAGTTCAAGATAAACAAATTGCACAAAATAAACAAGAAATAGAGCGTTTAAGAAAAGAATGAAACTAGCAGTGTTTGGCTGTAGTTGGAGTTACGGCACTAGTCAACATCGTAAACCACACAAAAAAGTTGAACCTAATTGGGTAAGGTGTTTATCCAAAATAAGACCAGACATCTCTATAACAAGTTTTGCACACCCAGGAACCAGTTTACAGTTTAGTGCTTTTCTTTTTGAGCAGTTTGCACAAGAGTTTGATTACACTATATTTCAAATTACCGGTTCTGGTAGATTATGTTTCTGGCCAGATCAGTTTAATTTTAAAAAACACATGATTCAGTATGAAGATAATCTGATACAGTTTGATGATCTTGATTCTTATATTTTTTCTACTAATATTTCTGCATTATTGGATCCTGAAAACAACAGTTGGATTTTTAAAAACAAAACAGCAGATGAAGTTAATTTTGCTCACAACTATTTTAAGTATATGCCTTCAGACATATTGGAACTAGAATATCGTGCTATTGTTGATAAAATTTACAACAAAGCCAATTTAACATTTTGGCATCATGGCGTAGAACAATATAGATCTGATATATTTTCAATCAATCAAATACTTGGAGATGAACAATATAAACAATATGTTATGGATTCTGGATATCATTTTGACGAAGATGGTTGCAAATGGCAAGCCAATTATATCAATGATAAATATTTAAAATGAATAATATAACTCTTAAATTTGAATCAGTTCTTACAGAAAGTTTTTTAGAAAACTTATTTGAAGTCATTGCTACGGTTTTACCAAGTGACGTTTATACTGAAAATAAAATAGTAGATGGTGATGGAGTAGTTACAGACTACAATGTAGCTTATCATAATACTATGGGCTATCACTGTTATGAAATGCCTATAACAAGAGAATTAACAATTGAAGAAGGTAAAGCACTATACTATGTTGTTGATAATGCTATTGACGGAGACTATTTTTTAGAAATGCCAGCTAGTGCAACAGAATTACAAAATAGATATAAATTTAAAAGTTTTGAAGGGACAGTACAAGAGGGAGAAATCCAGTAGTGTTCAAACCAAAAACGGTGCTTGAAAAGAGCGATGACTTTGTTGCTCATCATACCAAATTAGAAAAAATAATACAAACAATATTCAATAGTGAAGATCCACCATGTGTTGATTATGGAAGAGATTCTTATGCAGGTGGCTCTTTGTATTATCATCAATGGAATATATTATTTAGAATATTACAACCAAAAAAAATCTTAATCTCAGGTGGTTATAGTAATATGGATCTTTTCACTGCTTGTTATGGACTTAATCTAAATTGTGAAGTGATAAATTATGATCCGTTAGCTCAAACTGATAGATGGGCAGGAAACAGTTTAGAGTGGACCAGAAACCAACACGAAAAATTAAAAGAAATATGTGAATTTACAGATAGTTATGAACATAGGCAAGATACTATTCCACAAGGTGGAATACCTGGATACACTCCTGATTTAATTTGGTTGGGTTGGGATATTGAAGAATTTTTAGATACCAATTACGAAACAATAAACACAATAGCACTACATTCTGGAAAACCAAGAGAAATGTTTAAAAGTCTTTACAAGTTGGATAGGGTTTGTAATATGCAAGTGTTTACAGATAGATGGAGTTTTCATTCTAATAATGATTATGATTACTCAATTATGTCTACAAGAAAATTTAGATTTAGAAATTACATAATAAAAGATGCCAAAGAAAAAGACGTAATCTGGGCAAGACAAGATATATATCATTCTGAGCAGTAATACTTGACATTTTTTGCTGATGTGTTATACTACTAGTATGAATCAGCATATTATGATAGATCTGGAAACGTTAGGTACAACAATAGATTCCAACATATTAACTATAGGTGCTTTAAAATTTGATCCAAAAGCAGATTATAGTAATTGGAAATGGGGAGACTTTCCTATTGAACAAGTATTTTATAGAAGGATTGATCCAGAATCAGGAACAGCAATTGGTTTAAAAATTGATGAAGATACACTTGGTTGGTGGGCAAAACAATCTGATGAAGTAAAAGCAGAAGCATTTGCAGAAGAAGAAAGATATTCTATTGATCAAGTATTCAAAGATTTGTATAAATTTTGTATGACTGGAAAATATTTTTGGGCTCAAGGAGTTGCTTTTGATACTGTAATATGCGAACAAGTATATAAAAGATTAAACAGAGGTGCTCCATGGATGTTTTATAATTTACGTGATACTAGAACACTATTTGATTTAGCAGATCCAGAAATGCCTAAAGCATTACATCACCATGCATTGTTTGATTGTTGGAGACAAACTATTGGAGTACAAAATGTCTACAGAAAGTTACAAAGTAATTAAACGTATTGGTTTTTGTTGTAAGTGGATCAATGATCTAACTGAAACAAAAAATATGAAAATCAATGCCAAAGACAGAGAACTAAATGGCAGGTCAACAACAATGCGTTGGCTAAGAGAACATCCAGAAGAAGCAGATCAACGACAGTGGGATATTATGAATCACAATGCTACTGCGGCTCGTAAAATGATTGAACGAGTAGGATCGTTACCGCCTGAACGTAGAATGGTAAGACTAGGTAGTGAAATGCTACAAGGTTACACTGAACCTAATTGGATTGATTGGTGGCAAAAGAAAGATATTCAAGATCATCTAGAAAAAATATTTGCTCCTGTAGGAGAAGCATCAAGAAAACATAATGTGAAAATTTCATTTCATCCTGGACAATTTTGTGTACTTGCTAGTGATAGACCAGATGTTGTAGAACGTAGTATACTTGAATTTGAATATCATGCTGACATGGCAAGATGGATGGGATTTGGTAAAACGTGGCATGATGGCTGTAAACTTAATGTTCATATATCAGGTAAGCAAGGACCAGCTGGTATTATTAAAGCATTACCAAGATTGTCACAAGAAGCAAGAAACTTAATTACTATTGAAAATGATGAAATGGGTTGGGGTCTTGATGCTAGTTTAGAATTAGAAAAGCACGTAGCACTAGTATTAGATATACATCATCATTGGATTAGAGCAGAAGAGTACATAGAACCAAATGATGATAGAGTTAAAAGAGTCGTAGATAGTTGGCGTGGAGTAAGACCTACACTACATTATTCTTATTCTAGAGACGAAGCACTAGCACCTGCAAATTTAGGAGACAGGTTACATAATGAAATGTACAATATGAGTGAACTACTAGATAAAGGTTGTAAAAAACAAAAACTAAGAGCACATTCTGATTTATTACCAAATGATAAAGTTAATGATTGGGCATTAAGTTTCAATGAAAATTTTGATATACAAACAGAAACTAAAGCAAAAAATTTATCAGCTGAACAATTATATAATAAATATATTAAAAATAAAAAAGAAAGTGAAGCTGTAAATGTCTGAACAAATTATTAATGATTATATTTTAGAAGTTCCAGAGCTACGACCTTTTTGTACAAAAGAAAAGTTGTTAAATTTATGGGACGATCTTAAGAAATTTCCATTCGTTAAAGATAGTGTAGGAAAAGATGCTTGGGATTCTGATTGGGATGGCCAGGAGTTTACTAGAGTATGGCCAGGTATGTTTGATAAACTAAATGAAGACAATTGTGAAAATATGAAAAATTTATTTGGTACTATCAATAATGATGTGATGTATGACGATCCGGATGGTTGGATGGTTATCAAATACAAACACAAATGGATGAGACCACATCTAGATCATGAAAGAAACTCTGTATTAATAATGCCAATAGTTCCAGAAGAGTATCCTATAACTTATGTAGAAAACAAAGATACAGGAATACGACAAGCAAATTCAAATCAAATTGAAGAACAGTTAGACCAAGGCGATTGGGGCAAGACATTATACGAACACACTTATACAATGCCTACAATTATTAACGGCAAAATACCTCACACTGTTTTTGATTACAAACAATTAGAAAGACGATTTTTTCAAATATCATTATTTTTCAATAGCAGTGATTGGAATGTCAAAGAAGATAAAGGTCCAAATTTTTGGAATGAACTAGTAGACTGCTATCAGAAAGGTAATTTGATTAATGTCTGAAACTAAAGAAAAACTTATTAGATATAGACACGTTAAAACAAAACAATACACTGGTGATGATTTAATAATTGATTTGCCAGACTTTCATAAACAATTTCCTTTTGATGATTGTCTTAAAATGTTTGATGACGTTTATGCAAATATAGATTTTTCAGTTTCATATGATTCAACAGAGTATCTATGTTTAGATAGTCATAGTGATAATCCTGCACTAACATCTGAAAGTAGAGAATTAATAATCAAGTTAAAAAATTATATCAATTATCATGTGTGCTATGGAAGACCAGAATTGTATGTACAATTTTTACCAAAGACATCATATATGAGAGCTCATTTAGATAATGGCAGAAATGCAGTTGTCAATGTTCCTTTAGTTCCGTTAAATTATGAAATAATTTATCATGAAGTTATTCCTAACACAATGGTAAATCTTCCTACTCCAGAACAAGTAGAAAATGAATATCATAATATTGATTTGGGAGAAATATATCATAGGCACACATATACAGGACCTTGTATTATAAATGGAAGAATACCTCATAAGGTTTGTGACTATGGACTAGATAGAAAACTATTACAAATCAGTCTTCCTTTTAAAACAGAAACATTTGACCCAGGATCACAACAAGGCGAGTTTTGGCCGCAATTAAAAAAAGCACATGAAACAGGTGAACTGTATGATAATAAATTAAATCATACTATCAGCTTTGAAAAAAATATTGAAATTGATCCCAAGTTTGAAGAAGTATATGATGGAGATTATTTTTATAAGAATGTTTGGCAAAGAAAACTTGATGGTGAAGAACCATGGTTTGAAGATTATGCAACAATAGTTTTTCAAAAGAAAGATAAACAATCTATACTTTTTGAATTTTATCCTAAAACGGAACAACTGTCACCAGGTCAAAAGATATATAGAAAATTATCTTTGTGTTTAGAAAAAGCTGTTAGGTATGTTGAGAACAATACTAGTCCTACAGCTGATGTTAAGTTAGAAACAGTAATAAACAATTCAGGTAAGCAAGGCTACTATCCTTACATAAGGTTAGAAATCAATGACAAATAAAAAAATTATTAAAGGTGTAGAACATATTGAAGTTCAAAAAGATAACTACCTGCCAGCAGATGGCATGGCAAGAAGAGTAAGAAGAATAGATAATGAAGGCAATCCAATAACTATACTACCTGATAGTTATGAACCACCTTCTGATAGAAAAGAAAAATGGCTTGATGCTAAAAATCATAATAGAGATTATATAAATTCAGAAAAAGCAATCTATGTTACAAGTAGGTCACAACGAAATTTTTTAGATGAACTACCTGCACAAAATGATATTGATAATTTAATTGAGATAGCAACAAAATCTCCAACCAGACAAAGAGCATATGATTTAATAGTATCAAAAGATAAAGAATTTGGTAAAACTTTATGGGATAATGTTAATGATGCAGAAGATATTGAACCAGGCGAAGACGCACATCGTCATAGTTTCTCTGGAGCAAGAGCTCCATTGGTGTTTGTTTGGATATACAAACATAAAAAACATTTTACACCATCAGCAACATTTGAATTAGGTTTATCATTAGGCATTACGGCTCATACAGCTACAATGCTAGGCTACAATGTTGGTATGTGTTATAGAGCTAGTATCAATCATTTAACTATTTTAGATGATTTAAAAAATAAACACAACATAGAAGCAGATGTAGTGGGTGCAATATTAGGAATTGGCAAAGCAGTACCAGGAAAATTATGGAATAACGACACTTTTATACACGAGTTATATCCAGAATACACTGAAAACTATCATTACGGGCAATATCCTATAAGAGAGAGTCAAGTTATTAAACTAGGATTCTAATTTACTAATAAATACTAGCTGTAAACAGTTTAAAGGAGCTAGATATGGCTGGAAGATTCAGTGCTAACGCCTCTACAAAACGTGAAGGTGTTAAAAAAGGAACGTCGATTGGCAATGGTCGAATTAAAAAAGCGAGTATGAATAAGCACAAGAAACGTTCTTATAAGCGATATAACGGACAAGGTAGGTAAATGAAAGCTACAGATTTAAACACTGCCGTATTTGCATTTGGTAGACTTAATCCACCTACGATTGGACATGGCCAGTTGGTTGAAATGATTAAAAAGCAACCAGGTAAGCCTTATCTTTTCCTAACTCACACGCAAAACCCCAAAAAAGACCCTCTTACGTACACACAGAAGCTAAAATACGCAAAAGCTAGTTTTAATGGTATAAACATAGGCGATCCCCAGGTAAAGACCCTTATACAGGCGTTACAGAAGCTGGAATCACTCGGTTTTGCACACATTATTATGGTTGCAGGCTCGGACAGAAAAGCTCAATTTGAGGAGTTTTTACCCAAATATAACGGCAAAGATTACAGTTTTGAGTCAGTAAAAGTGGTAAGTTCTGGTGAAAGAGACCCAGATTCTGAAGGAGTAGAAGGAATGTCAGCAAGTAAAATGAGAGATCATGCACGAAATGGTGACTTTGATAGCTTCAAAGATGGTGTTCTTAATCCTAGTATAGCAAAAAGTATGTACAATGATGTAAGATCCGGATTGAATATAAATGAATATGCTGGCATGGGCTTTGCAACTACACAACCAAAGAGACACACTATTGTAAAAAGAAAAAAACTAGAGCCTGGACAAAAGCCAATAGACAACAGATCAATGCAACAAAAAATTGCTGACAGAAGAAAAGAGTTAGCAAAGAAATATAATTACGAATCAGTTGAATATAAAGACAAATGGGGCTTTGGAGAATCAATATCAGGTATGCCAACTGTACACGTTGATATGGATGGTGTTATTGCTGACTTCTTTACAGCTCTAGCTAAATTTAGAGGAGTTGATCATTGGAAAGATGGTGGAGAAGATAGTGTACAAGATTCAATAAAAGCTATTCAAGGAACAAATTTCTTTTCAACATTACCGGTAATACCAACAGCAAAACAATTAATTGCTATTGTTAAGTCTTTTAGTGGAGGTCAATGGAATATTAACAGCTCACCATTAAGAGGAGATCATGAAAATTCTAAAAAACATAAATTAGATTGGTTAAAAAGTAATGGTTTTGATCCTAACGAAATTATTATTACAGGTAGAAAAGAAAGTTTTGCAGTAGACAAGTCTACAGGTACACCTAATATATTAATTGATGATAAACCTAGCAACATAGAAAGATGGACTGCCAAAGGTGGTATAGGTATTAGGTATCAAGCAAACAAAGATTCTTTATCAAAAGTTAGTAGTTCATTAGACATAGTTAAAAAGTATATGGAAAAATATAATGACTGGTCACCAGAGCTAGTAAGATCATTAAACACAGCAATAGACATGGGCAAAATAAATGAAGGTGAACTAATACCGTTTCCTGCTAACTCGTTAGTAATAGATGTAGATAGTAAAAGTGACTATTATGAACTAACAAAAGATATATCAGATTTAAGTCAAGCAGATGCAAACAAATATGGTAGCAAAGGTAAAGCTGATGTAGTTATTACTTTTCAAAGTCCAGAAGTTAAAGAGCTAGTAGCAAAACGTATTAAAAAATATACAGGTATGAAATCAAAAGATGCTACAACAAATAACCTTTATCACTATAATGGTAGTAAAAAGAAGAAAAAAGTTTATGAGCATGGTGGCAGAGTAGTAAAAGGAATTAATACAACACCTGACGTAGGTGTTGACGCAATTAAAAAACAATCA
>MDTG01205616.1_pt1 | contig 11637 bp, 11 predicted proteins | sample 811421 | NCBI WGS metagenome assembly MDTG01 (sample SAMN05326645, study PRJNA326480) | marine metagenome | isolation source: seawater | place: Pacific Ocean: South East | collected 2011
CAACTGTATCATCCTGTGAGCTATTATCTGAAATATATAAATCTAGACTTTTAAACTTCTGAGACTTAATAGACTCCAATTGATCATTGATATATTTTCCACCATTTTTAGTAGACATAATTATTGCAAGTAATGATCGATTGTCATTTATATTTTCATTGTCCATAATAATAATTATTAAAATTTTTTGTTTTTTAGAATATGCCCAAAATAAATAAGTCTTCTCAAACTTTTTGGAAAACTTACTTTGAAGTTATTCATACCTTAATAATATTATCAACAAAAGGGAGGTTCTTTAAAAGAAAAAATCTTTTCTTTAATTGGAGCATTATTTGGGATGCAGTAAATCCTCTCATTATCGTTATTGGTTTGGCTATTCTAGTAAGTGCAGGTATAAGGGGGAGGGGTTTTGATCTTGAGTATATAGTATTTCTTTTTTTGTTTTGGTTTGGCCTGACACAGTCTGTGTCGAAGATGTTAGTTTTAACTCCTTCTGACTTTTTAACATCAAAGAAATATATTTCCCCTTGGATTGTATTTCTCTCAGAATACAGCATATCCTCATGTCAACTTTTTATTAGATTTATAATTTGTTTTTTTGGGATGATAATGCTTGGATTCCAGATAGAACCATTCCACTTATTTGTTCTTTTTATACTTATCTCTATTCTTGGTTTTACCTATGGAGTATTCATTTCTCTGCTATCTCATGGAAATTCGTTTATTCATGACTTACATGGGTACGCATTTCAAGGGCTTTTTTTCCTTTCTTCAATAATTATACCGGTTCCTCGTCTCCCAAATCCTATAAGAGATATTCTTTTATACAATCCACTTGTTCATCTTTTTGAATGGGTTAAATCTCCCACAACAGGTATATATTATGAATTCATAGATATAAATTATTTTCTTAATTTTTTTTATATCTTATTAATATTAGTACCCATAACATTGTATTTTAAGAACAAAAGATACTAGCTATGCTTAAATCACTTCACGAGGATTCTGATATAAATAAAGATACAAATATTTTATTTTACTGTCCCGATTTATTAGGCCCAGAAAAAATTAATACAACTATTGTTAATTTCGTCAGTGAAAATACTTCTAACATATTGAATCACTGTGAAGTTTTTAAAAATACTTATCTTCATCCTAAGTTGACTCTTTCACAAAACATAGAATTTCATTGCAATTGCTCTGGTAAAAAAAGCGAGGACTTTATAGAAAAACATCAGCTTGAAGATTATTTCAAAAGAAAAAATAATTCCTTAGTAGTGGAAATATCTAATCAAGAAAAGCTTGAAATAAGCATGCTCTTATACATGTTTAATAATAGTGTAAATATTTTCAATCGTGGTCCCATAATGAGATTAGTTAAAGGCAAAAAATCTACATATAGTATTTTTTTTAAGCAATATTTCTCATCAAATGCTATTTACTATTTTTCAAAAGAAAATGAAAAATTCGATGGTTTAGAAAATATTTTTGATTTTTTTGTAATTATGAAAGAAGATAATGATTTTATAATTTTCAATAATACTGATGATCTAAAAAACCACTTACAGAATTAGCATAAATGAAAAAATTAATCTTAACCTTCCCCATTATCAAGATTTCTTTAATATTAAGCGCTTTTGTTTTTTTGTTTATAACTTTTTTTACATCTCCTTTATATAAATCTCAATCTGTAATTGATGTTTCTTTAAATGAATCAGAATCAATTTCTTCAAGTTTAGTCGATTCTATTCTTCCATCTTCAGGAGCAAATGATGCATTTCAAGTAAAATTATTTTTAGAATCGTATGAAGCTAGCAGTATTTTCCGAGACAAATTAAATATTGAAGAACTTTTTGTCAATGATGCTATTTCAGCTTTTTCTAGGTTTAGAGTTAACAGTAGAAAAAACTTTCACGATTATTTTCAAGATAAAATAAACATTCTTGTGGATGGCGATTCAAACACATTAATAATAGAAACCTATGCTTTTAATCCAAAAGATGCCAAAAATATAAACCTTAATTTGATAAATATGACTGCAGATTTTTTTAATAGAAAATCAAAGCTAGCTTCATTGAATGCAAAATCTAATAAAATATGTGAACTTTATTCTGCAAACATAGGCATACTGGATTTAGAAGGCCTAAAAACTGATGCTGACTTTTATGTTGATGGTTCTCAATCAGCCAATGATTTGCTTGTAGCAAAAGCTGAAAAATATAAAGATGAGTGCTTAGAGCAACTTGAAGAAGCTTCTTTCGAAAATGACAAAATAAATTTCTTAAATATCCCATCTTTCGAACTTAAAAATATTAATGCTGAAGCTTCTAAAAGAATCATTACTGACTTGTATCAAAAATCAATGGATGCTGTTTCTGAGTCTGATTATATGGAAATAATTGTTGAACCAATGGTTCCAGACAAACCTGAAGATAGAAGAGCTTGGCTATTTGGTATTTTGACATTTATCTTAGTGTTAATATGTTTGATATCTCTGAGGATAATTGTGAAATTATCAGATGAATTTAATCCATAATATCTACTTTGACTTATAATGGATTAAAATTTATGAAATACGTCTTAGTTACATTCGCATTCTTTACATTTATCGATTTATCATCGCAGGAACTTGATCAAGATTTTATTAATTCATTGCCAGAAAGTATTAAGCAAGATGTTTTAGAAAATATTAATACAGGATCCTCAAATGTGCTTCAGTCTCAAAAAGACTATGATTCTTTCAGCACAAACTTTAATAAAAATGATCAAAACATGGCTGACTCAGAAGAACTTTTCCTCAAAAAGTTCGGAGACGAATTTTTTAAGAATACACCTTCTACCTTTATGCCAATAAATGATCCTGCCTCAAATTCTGGCTATATATTAGATGTTGATGATGAAATTTTAATACAATTAATAGGAGACAGATCAGATCAATATACATATAAAATTGATAGATCTGGATCAATTGCCATCAAAGATATAGGAAAGATCAATATAGCAGGTCTCTCTATAGAATTAGCAAATAAAGCCATTAATAAAATTCTTAGCGAGAATTTCATCGAAACTGAAGCAGTTTTGTCATTAGTAAGAGTAAGAGATATTGAAGTACTAATAACCGGCCATGTAAACAATCCGGGTATTTATGTATTGAGTGGATATTCCAACGTTTTGCATGCGTTAATAATGGCTGGAGGTATTTCTGACAATGGCTCTTTTAGAAATGTAATTATCAAAAGAAAAAATCAAAAAAATACCTCGATAGACTTATATGACATTTTTGTATATGCAGATACCTCATATAACCTTTCTCTTAGATCAGGAGATTCAATTTTTGTGGAATCAACTAATAATTTAGTCCCTGTTATTGGCGGAGTTGCTAGAGAAGCAATTTATGAATTTAAAAATGATGAAACAACAGATGATTTGATTAATTTTGCTGGGGGCAGAACCTCGAACTCATTCTCGCAAAAAGTAATATTATCAAGATTTTCAAATGGTGAGCTTGGTAGTATAAAGTTGAATGGGCCTACTAGACTTCTTATGAACGACAAGATTTTCATTCCATATGATGAATTTGATCCAAGCAAACTTTCAATTGATTCAAAAAATAATTTTATATCATTGCCTGTGAATGTCTCTGGAGCAGTTATTAATCCCGGAAACTATTATATAGAACCTAGTGAAAGATTATCTACACTTCTAAAGAAGATAGGAGGCTACAAAAATAACGCATATCCACTTGGCGGCATTTTAACAAGTAAAGAGGCAGCTCTTTTAGAAAAGACATATAATGAAAAACTCTACAACGAAGCAATTAAGTCACTTGCATCCTTATCAAATGTTTCTAAAAGTATTGATATATCTAGTCTTACAAACATACTTTCTGAGTTTAAGGAAATAAAAGCCAGCGGAAGAGTCGTAGCAGAATTTGATCAACAACAATTAGAAAAATTTCCAGATAAAGACACAATAATAAATCCTGGTGACTCTATTCATATTCCATATCAAATAGATAGAGTATATATTTTTGGTGAAGTCCTTAATCCAGGAACACTTAAATATACAGACCTCAAGGGGCTTAATGACTATATTCAAAAAGCTGGAGGCTTAAATAAATATGCTGAAAAGAATTCAATTATAATTGTTTCCCCAAATGGAGAGGTTGTTAGAGCATCAATGAAGAAATTTGGATCCTCTGTTAATGACATTAGTCCAGGAACAGTGATATATGTTCCAAGAGATCTTGCCTTTATAGAAGGAACCGAACTTGCAAAAGTCATTGCTCCTATTTTAAGTAGCTTAGCTATATCACTTGCTTCTTTTAATTCGATATCGAATAATTAAACAATAAAAATTATGATCAAATTTATTGATATTTCAATTGAGGAGCCTTACCAAAAATTTAATAATTTGTATAAAAAAGCTATTAGCTGCTCGCAAAAAAATATAGAAGCTATCGCGATAAGTTCTTATGATCCAAAGGAGGAAAAAGTCCAATCTAGATTTGTAAATTTAAAATACATTAAGGGCAATGAGTGGATTTTCTTTAGTAACTACAATTCAAATAAATCTAATGAATTTCGAGCTCACTCTCAAATAAGTGGACTTATATTTTGGAATTCAATAAATATCCAAGTGAGGCTATCTGGAGAAATATTTATTACAGATAAAAGTTTTTCAGACAAACATTTTTCGGAGAGAAGTAGAGAAAAAAATGCATTAGCCATATCTTCCAACCAGTCAAGAGAAATAGATTCTTTCAAAAAAGTAATACAAAATTACGAAAAAACAATATCAAATAATAAAAAACTTCAACAAAGGCCAGATTATTGGGGTGGGTTTTCCTTTATTCCAAATTTTTTTGAATTTTGGGAGGGTAAAAACAATAGACTTAATAAAAGAGAAGCCTTCATTAAAAAAGATGACCTATGGGAAAAAACATTTCTTCAACCATAATTTTCTTGCTAAAAATTAATTTTAATCTAAAATTGCATACCCATGTCCAAGTATCATCTTTACTTTTCATCTATGATATCCATTAAAAACATCATTAAATACAATTCTTAAATTTTGGCTAAGATTAATAAAACCATTATCAATAAAAATATAAGAGCTGATGAAGTTCTTTTCATTAATGAAAAAGGTGAAAAAGAAGGATTAATTGCAAAAAATGAGGCTCTAAACAGAGCAGAAGCACTTTCTTTAGATCTTGTTCAGGTATCATCTTCAGATGCTAAGCCAGTCGTTTGTAAAATAATGGATTTTGGCAAGTATGCTTTTACAAAAAAGAAAAACGCCTCTAATACAAAAGCAAAATCAAAAAAAACATCACTTAAAGAAATTAAATTCAGACCATCTACTGATGTAGGAGACTACAATATAAAATTAAAAAAGATTAAGGGCTTTATTCTTTCAGGAGATAAGACTAAAATAAGCATCCGTTTTAGAGGTAGAGAGATTCTCAACAGCAATATAGGTCTTGAACTTCTTAACAAAATAAAAGTGGAACTTGAAACGATAAGTAAAGTTGATCAAGAGCCATCTTTGGAGGGAAGACAATTGCAAATGGTTTTGTCGCCTTTAAAAAGTAAAAATTAAAATGAGTTATAAATTAAAAAAACATTCTGGTGCATCAAAGCGCTTCAAAAGAACAGCAAATTCTGTAAAAGTAAGAAGTGCAAACAGGAATCATATACTTTCTAAACAGTCTACAAAAAGAAAAAGACATAACAGAGGTCTCAATAAGTTAACAAAAACTACACTAAGGATGGCCTTAAAATTAATTAAATTAACAAGATAAGATATGCCAAGAGTAACCAAATCAAGAGTAGCTAAAAAGAAGCACAAGTCTGTTTTATCAAAAACTAAAGGCCATTATGGCGCAAGAAGTAGATTATTTAAAACTGCAAAACAGTCTAATATTAAATCTTTGCAATATGCTTTTAGAGACAGAAAGGTTAAAAAAAGAAATTTTAGAAGCCTTTGGATCTCAAGAATAAGCTCGGCTGTTAAAGAAAATGATATAAGCTACTCAGATTTTATAAATAATTTAAAAAATAATAATATTCATCTCAATAGAAAGATTCTTTCTGATATCGCTATAAATGATAATAAAACTTTTAAAAATATTGTTGAAAAAGTAAAAAGTTAAATGTCCTATAGAAAGAATATTTCTATATCTAAAATATATCCAGATCTTGGAACAAATCATCCTATAAATGAGATGAAATATAGGTTAGTTGAGATTCTAGCCCTTTTAGGATTTGAGCATGTAGAAGGTCCTGAAATAGAAACTGAGGAGTTCAACTTCGATATGCTTAATATTAAAAAAAGTCATCCCGCAAGACAAATGCATGATACTTTTTACGTTGAGGATAAATCTTATGTGCTTAGAACTCATACTTCTCCTGTTCAAATAAGAAGCATGAAAGAAAAGCTACCTCCACTTGCAATTTCATCAGCTGGTAAGGTATTCAGAAAGGATGATGATTCAACCCATCTTCCTATGTTTCATCAAGTAGAGGCAATTTGTGTTGGCGAGAATATAAATTTTGCAAATTTGAAATTTATCATTAATAAAATATTATCTTTATTGTTTGGTAAAGATGTGAAAAGTAGGTTTAGACCATCTTTTTTCCCATTTACTGAACCCTCTGCAGAGGTTGATATTTTAAGTTCAGATGGAGAATGGCTTGAGATACTAGGATGCGGGATTGTCAACCCAGCTGTTCTTGAAAATTGCAATATTGACTCTGAGATATTTTCTGGCCTTGCTTTAGGGCTTGGAGTTGAAAGAATAGCTATGTTAAAAAATAATGTAACTGATATTAGAGATTTTTATAAAAGTAATTTAGATTTTCTCGAGCAATTTAAATGAAGATCCATTATAAGCACCTTCTAAATTTCTTAATAAAAAAACCGAACAAAAAATCCTTATCTGAAAAGCTTTTCCAGCTTGGCCATGAACATACAATTACTGGAGATATTTTTGATTTGGAGATAACACCTAACAGAGGAGATTGTTTGAGTTTAAATGGGCTCGCCAGAGATTTAGGAGTCTTCTTTGGAAAAAAACAAGACTTCAACATATATGAAGGTTCAATAGATCATTTTGAGTTCAATTTCACAAATAACCAAAAAATATCGTGTCCAAAAGTTTCATTTTTGAAAATTGAAATTTGTGAAGATTTTGAAGATTATAAGGATTATTTAGAAAGTTACTTTAATGATCTAAATATCAATAAAACAAATTTTTTTTCTGATGTATCAAATTATATTTCCTACGAATTTGGACAACCAACTCATTGTTACGATTTTTCTCATATAGGTTCGGGACTGACTTTAGATAAATCAAAGGGTAAAGAATGTTTCAAAACCCTTACAGGTAAAGAAATTATTCTTGATGCAGATACACTTATATTTTTATCTAATGACAAGCCAGTTAGCCTTGCAGGAATAATGGGTAGCGATGATTCAAAATGCACAGCTTCATCTAGATCAGTTCTCATAGAATGTGCACATTTTAAACCTGAATCTATTTTAGGAAAAACTGTTAAGTACGATCTAAGCTCTGAGGCGGCACATAAATTTGAAAGATTTGTGGATCCGAATTTGCAGGAATTTATTCTTAGGAGATTTATTCAAATTATTTCTGATCATTCCAAAATTATGAATTTTGAGATTTGCTCTTTTGGAGATAATTTTAAAATGCAGAAAATTTCATTTAAGGAACAAATTATTAATGACATTTTAGGAACAAAAATCGCCAACAATAAAATAAAAAATATACTCGAAGCTCTTGATATTAAAATATCTGATCATGATGCATTAGTGCCCTCGTTTAGAAATGATATTCAATCAATGAATGATTTATCTGAAGAAGTAGCTAGGGTAGAGGGTTATGACAATATTCAGGAAAAGCCATTAGCTTTGAAAGAAATTAAAGATATCGATGGTTTAGAATTCAAAATAAAAGATTTACTTATATCACACGGCTTTTATGAGACTTTAAACAATCAATTCGCCGAAAATGGAAATAAATATTCAATAAAAATAGATAATCCACTTGATTCAAAAAATAAATTTTTAAGATCCTCTCTTAAAGACTCTCTTATAAGAAACCTTGAATATAATGAAAATAGACAAAAAGATTCAATAAAGTTTTTTGAAATATCCGACATCTATACAGTAAATTCAAGAAATGATATAGATGCAAAAAAGATGATTGGAATCATTGCCTCTGGAAAAGTAGGCAAAAACTATATTGATTTTTCCAAGAATATAACACAAAAATATATAAATCAGATCTTCCAAAAAATCCACTTTGATATCGAGCCATATATACAAGTTATAAATAGAAGTGGAATAAAATCTAAGAAAAAAGCTCCTGTATTCTTTATTGAGATTGATTATGAAAAGCTTGAGGATTCTTTGAAAACATATGCTTTAAATGCAGAAAAAAAAGTAGATTTTCCGACAGCCAGAAAAGTATCTGATTTTCCATCCTCTTTTAGAGATTTCTCTTTCTTAGTTGATTCCACAGAATCTGCTGAGTCTTTGGCTGAAATTATCATCGAGCATAAGTTTCAAAATATCAAAGACATTTTTTTATTTGATTTTTATAAGAATGAGAACAATAATAAAATTAAAGTTGCTTACAGATTTATATTTCAAAGTTTAAATAAGACGCTAACTGAAAAAGAGATAAATGATGAAATTAAACCGCTTTTAGATAAGGTTCTTAAACTTGAGAATGTTTCTATACCAGGTTATGAATTTCATTGATTTTAGTTGCATAAATCCTAAAAAATTCCTTGTATTATTCTTTTTAATTAGTGGCCACGCTTTCCCTGATGATTTTTATAATAATCTTTATAACAATCATGGATCTGTAGGAATTATCAATATGCCCTCAGCCCGCTTTTATGATGAAAGTGCTTTCGGAGTAAGTATTTATGATGGAACACCTGATCAAAAAGTTACGCTTACCTCATCTCCATTTGATTGGCTTGAGGCATCATTTTTTTACACAAACATCCAAGGTCTCCCATATCCAGGCTTCGAATCCCAAGATTATAAAGATAAGGGTTTTAATTTTAAATTAAGAGTTAAAGAACAGGGTAAACTACCTGCAGTCGCCTTTGGGGTAAATGATATTGCTGGTACTGGATTTTACAGTGGGGAGTATGTAGTTAGCTCTTATGAAATTAATAATTTAGATATCCACATAGGTGCTGGCTGGGGTAATCTTAATGGGCTCGATGATATTTCTAATCCATTAATAAGAATTGATAATAGATTTAAAAATAGACCAGAAGAATTCGCAGATCAAGGAGGCCAATTCCAACCATCGAGATACTTCTCAGATGAGAATATTTCTATTTTTTTTGGTCTAAACTACCTTCTTAATGAAAAGCTTGTATTTAAATTAGAGAGAGATACAACAAAAACAGACTCCTTAATTGACTATCCTGATCCAAAGTCAGATTTTAGCTATGGTTTTGAGTATAGAATCTCTAAAAATTTAAGTATTGGACTTTTCAGTGAAAGAGATAACTTCTTGTCATTTAAATTTGTTTATAAAAGAAATCCAAATAGAGAAATTTTAGATTATGAATATGTAAAACCATCAGATCCAAATTTTCTTGATAACTATGATAAATTTAGAAAAAATTTAGAGGAAAATGGCCTTGGTGTTAATAAAATTGTTAAACAAAAAGATATCCTTGGTCTCGAAATAACACAATTCAAACATCCTAATCTTGATGTAATTGAAGAAATTATAAAAATTGCAAAAATTGAAAGTGATATAGACGAAGAAGTTCTAACGAATTTCAAGACTGTGGACTTAGATGTAATTCAGAATTATGGTCCTGAATTTTTACCATCAAGCGAAGAGATCTTTTCAAGAAATAAAAAAATTGGATTTAATACACAAACAAGATTAAACATTAGGCCTTTTTTCGCAGCTCGAGAAGGATTTCTAAAAACTGCAATCTTATTAGAAAATGATAGCGAATACTTGTTTAATGATGGTTTAATCTTTTCTTCAAATCTCAAGGTTTCACTTTGGGATAATTATGATGATTTGGTAATACCTCCAAGAAATACTTTTCCTGCACAAGTTAGATCGGATGTAAAAGATTATTTAAGGGGTTTTAATGATGGAGTTGTAATTGGAAGAGCTCAACTAGATTATTACAAAAGCTTAAAACCAAACCATCATGTAATGTTAACTGCAGGTATTCTCGAAGAAATGTTTAACGGGTATGGATTTGAGTATCTTTACTTTCCAATAAATAAAAATTTTGCAGTTGGTTTTGAGGTATTTAATGTACAAAAAAGAGATTATAAGCTTCAGTTTGGCACACTTGATTACACAAATACTATAAGCAATCTAAATTTTTATCATAGGAACTATAATAAATATCTACCTTTTGATATGAAGGCATCAATAGGTGAATATCTTGCTGGTGATGTTGGAGCAACAATAGAATTATCAAGAAGCTTTAGCAACGGCGTTCAATTTGGAATTTTTGCAACATTCACTGATGTTTCATCTAAAGATTTTGGAGAAGGGTCTTTCGATAAAGGTATATTTTTTAACGTGCCAGTTTTCTCAGATTTTATATCTTATACATGGCGTCCTCTAACAAAGGATCCAGGACAAAAGCTTGTTAGAAAGAATACTTTATATGATTTGCTTGTGAAGTTTAGGCCAATTAATTAGAAATAAATTTTTTTTGGTAAATCTTTTTTTTACTGCTTAAGATTTTATGTGCAATTTTTTAACTTTTTTTATTTAAATTTTGTTTTAAACTTAATTAAAATCTTGCATAATAGAAAGTTAGGGATCTTTATGAAAAAAATATTTAGCTATATTCTATTAGCACTGCCTCTATTTACTCTGAACTTAGTGGCATTTACTGACGAAGAAATTAGATCTATTTCTGAAAGATTAGAGTCTTACTCTACCAATGAATTACTTGAAAGGCGTGAAATAATCCTTGCTGCTCTTGATTCTTCAGATTGTGAAAATCCAGGTGAGGTTAGAGATAAAGCAGGTGAATGTGTCGAATCTGAGAATGAAGAGGAATCAGAGGAAAAAGAAGAAAACACTGCACCAATTGTCTCACCTAGATCAAATACTTCTTTGCTTTTAGAGCTCTCTATTATTGAACAGCTTTTAATTCTATCTGGAGTTGTTTTGGTTGATGCTATTTCTGATGATACTTCGGTGCCTCCTGATACAGTTTTTCCAGTAATTTCTATTAATGGCGATAATCCAGCTACCGTTGAACTTGGTTCAACTTATAATGATCCCGGTGCTGTTTCAGATGACGGGTCTCCAATCATAGTTCTAAGTAATGACGTTAACACAAATGTTGTTGGCTCATATTCAATTGTTTATAGCGCTACTGACCTTGCTGGGAATACTACTACTGCAACTAGAACAGTAAATGTGGTAGATACCACTGCTCCTGTCCTGACAGTTACCGGTGATGCTACCGTTACCGTTGAACTCGGTGGAACTTATACAGATGCCGGAGCAACTGCAACCGATCTCGATACAGTTACAGTAACTTCAACAGATGATGTTGATACCGATACTGTTGGTAGTTATACAGTTACATA
>MDTG01059038.1_pt1 | contig 11636 bp, 9 predicted proteins | sample 811421 | NCBI WGS metagenome assembly MDTG01 (sample SAMN05326645, study PRJNA326480) | marine metagenome | isolation source: seawater | place: Pacific Ocean: South East | collected 2011
CAGACACTGGTCTTTATGATTACCGGCATCGTGGCCTTTGCCATGATTTCCAAGTCCGTAGCCACCAAAGATGGAAAGGGTTCAGCAGGCACCTTTCTTGAGAACGTGAAGCGCTCCACCGAGCTGGTGGAACAGGTCAAGCCTGAGCGGTTGGTCAGAGGAGTTCATCCATCGGCCAAGGAAAATCATGAGGAAGCCAAGGCTAGGTACGAGGAGTACCTGACTGAGAAAGATACCTGGGAAGCGCTGGTAGAGGACATGGGGGCAGAAGTCGCGGCAACGGTAATGGAGAAACCCAAAGAGGTGAAAGAGCCGCAGTTAAAACCCTCTATGTCACGTCTGCTTTGGATCACTTATTTATTCATTCCTTTGAGTATCGGGATGTTCCCGCACGTGTTTCAGCATTGGCTTACAGCTAAATCAGCGAAGACATTCCGCTTGGCGATCGTGGCACATCCGATTTGTATCGCGGTGGTTTGGCTACCGTGTGTGATCATTGGCACTTGGGCCGCAGGGTTGCATGCTATGGATGTGTTAGATGTGCCGGTGATTCCCGGTACGGATAAGCCCAATCCCAGTGCCGTGCTTGGGGCTGTGGTGGGGCAGTTGGTGCAGAACCCATTACTTACGGGCCTTTTAATGATCGGTGTATTGGCGGCAATTATGAGTAGTTTGGATTCTCAGTTTGCTTGTCTCGGGACGATGTTTACCAACGACATTGTGGTACCTTGGAGGGGCAAGGATTACTACAGTGATGAAGACACGGTGAAGATTGCTCGATGGTTTGTTATAGGTGTGGTGGTGGCAGCTTATTTACTTTCACTCGTGTTGATGAAAACGGCCAGTGTATTTAACTTGGGAATGTGGTGCTTTAGCGGTTTTACCGCCCTCTTTCCGATTGTGTTTGCTGCTTTGTATTGGAAGCGCGCCAGCGTAATTGGGGCTTACGCTTGTATCGCAGTGACAGCGGTGCTTTGGATTTTTTGGTTTAAGGATTCTGGCTACGGTGCGGACAAGGACTACACTGTGCTGGGAATGCTCCCGATGGCGCCACTTACGATTTTATCAGCAGTAGCTATGATTGTTGGATCTTTATTAAGCAAGGCTCCAGAAGAGCGGAAAATAAACAAATTTTTTCCCAATAATTCGCGCTAAAACAGGTGTGGGTTTGACGGAAATAAAACCTTGAGCGAATATAAGAGCTCATATCAAATTATACTCATGGCGGAATTAGAACAAAAGACTGTAGAGGCAAAAGCGCAGCTTGATGCGCATGCAGTGGATATCGTGAAATGGCATTTTTCGCCTGAAACTGGAAGCCCTTTTTGGGTAAACTGGGCTAAGGAGTCGGGCTGGAACCCGGCCGCGGACATTACTTGCTTTGATGACATCATTGGTAAATTTCCACACTTTCAGGATGAGTGGTTACGGGATTTACCCAACGAAATTTGGCGACCCAAAGCTTATGATGGAAAACCTTTTAGTATTTTTGAGACAGGCGGAACTACCGGGATGCCGAAGCAACGAATTGGGTGGGAAGATTATAAAATCGATTACACTGCTTTTTCCGACACGCTCAGTGATGATCACTTTCCGCGCGATCATTACTGGATGATGGTCGGACCGACGGGACCTCGTCGGTTAAGGTTGGCTATAGAGCACTTGGCGAATGTCCGGGGCTGCTCATGTTATTTCGTGGATCTTGATCCGCGCTGGGTAAAACGGTTAATTGCTTCCAAGCAATTTGATCAGGCCCGTGCCTACATGGACCATGTAATTGATCAAGCCACTACGATATTAAAGCATCGCAGTGTAAGTGCACTTTTCACTACCCCCAAACTGCTAGAAGCAATGGCTGAGCGTAAAGATTTAATCAAAGCTGGAATTAAGGGGGTCTTCTGTGGAGGAACTACCATGGATAAACAATACACGCGGTTTTTGGTTGAGGAAATTTGCGAAAATCAAATTGGTTTTGTTCCAACTTATGGAAATACGCTGATGGGATTGGCGCGTCATCGGCCGTTTGGGCCGGAAAACGATTATTCTATAACTTATCATGCGCCACAACCGCGTGCGGTGCTTCGTGTTGTTGACCCCAAACAAACCGAAAATTTAGTGGAATACGATACGTGGGGCCGGGTTGAACTTACTACCTTAACCAAAGAATTTTTTATGCCGCGATTCTTGGAGCGCGATGAGGCAATCCGCCGCGCTCCTTGGGACAGTGATCCATGGGATGGTGTCGCTGAGGTGCGTCCATTTGGCGCCATGGAGAAGAAAATTGTGGAGGGAGTTTACTAATGGCAATACCTCATATTCCTTGTTTAAGATTGGGCGAACCGTACGTCAGCCTCAATCAGATAGACGTGACCGATTACCGTAACGGCAACTTAAAAGCCACAGTGAGCCAAGTGAATGCCGGTGTGGTTCGTCAAGATTTAAACCGAATTGATGAAGCTCGGGCGGCCCTGAAAAAATTAACTACTACTGATTTAATTTCTATTGGCGCCAAGGCAGGTGAAATATTTTTGAAAGGTAATGTTAAGATCGGAGTCGATAACGAGACTCAATCGCCCGATGAATACATTGAAACTTTATCCTCAACCAGCGGTTTGCCTCACGTAATGGTTAAGCGAAACATGGATAAAATCTACTATGCCCTTACCCACATGGATATGATTTTAAATGGTTTAACCCGTGGGATTAAACCAGCCATCCTTGACAGTGGCGTTGGTGAGCAATTTGGGACTCAAGTTTGTTTTTATCCAACGTCCAAGGCGCTTGGTTTGGTAATGCCGAGTAATTCACCTGCTGTTAATTCGCTCTGGCTACCGGCAGTTGCGCTCAAAACACCAATTATAATGAAACCGGGACGGGAGGAGCCATGGACGCCGATTCGTCTAATTCAGTCCTTTATTCAAGCTGGTTGTCCCAAGGAAGCGTTTGGTTTCTACCCCACCGATTATGAGGGTGCGGCAGATATTCTTAATCGGTGTGGCCGTGCATTAATTTTTGGCGATAAGAGCACCACCGATCAGTATGCCAACAATCCTGCTATCCAAATTCACGGTCCGGGCTGGAGTAAAATTTTAATCGGTGAGGATGAAATTGAAAATTGGCCTGATTACATCGACTTAATCGTGGGCTCAATCGCCGACAACGGAGGACGTTCTTGTGTAAATGCTTCTGCTGTTGTTGTGCCGAAATATGGCCGTGAGATTGCTGATGCGTTAGCGAAAAAACTTGGCCCAGTAAAGCCCACAACTGTAGATGATCCTGAAGCAAAGCTTTCTGGTTTCGCTAATCCTAAGATGGGTGAGTGGATAGACGGGGCAATAGATGCTGATCTTGAGGAGCCGGGTTGTGAGGAAATGACCGCCAAATATCGTGATGGAGACCGTAAGGTCTTAACTGATGGAGGTACCTATTTACGCCCAACCATTGTTTATTGCGAATCTTTCGAACACCCGTTGGCCAATCGTGAGTTTCTCTGCCCTTACGCCAGCGTGGTGGAAGTTCCACAGACCGATATGCTTAGTCAAATGGGTGAATCTCTGGTTGTAACAGCTATCACCAATAATGAAACCTTCCAAACTGAACTGCTTGCTTCACCTCTAATTGAGCGGCTTAATATCGGGCCGATTTCTACCATGAAAATATCCTGGGATCAGCCGCACGAAGGCAATATGTTTGAGTTTCTTTACAAACGCCGTTCAATTGGTTTGGCTGCTTGATTGGGAACGGCTTCCAGCCCGTCATTTTAGAAATTATGACCGCTTTAAAGGATTTGGTTAATCAACCCACTTTTGATAGTCAGATTCATTTAAGGCTAATTTATGGTAATGGGCAAGTAACACGGGTAGGTGAGTTAGCAGCTGAATATGGAGCTTCTAAGGTGCTGTTGGTTACCGATCCGGGAATTCGTTCAGCTGGGCACGTTGACAAAGTTTCTGAAAGTTTGGATTCAGCAAAACTGAAGGTTTTCATTTACGATCAGGCAAAGGAAAATCCGACTACCAAATGCGTTACTGATTGTGCGGAATTGGCGAAGGCTCAACAGATTGACTTTATCATTGGCTTAGGAGGAGGAAGCTCCATGGATACTGCCAAGGGATGCAATTTCATCCTAACTAATGGCGGAGAAATGAAGGATTACTGGGGGGTGGGCAAGGCTTCTAAACCCATGTTGCCATTGATAGCTATTCCTACCACCGCTGGAACAGGGAGTGAATGTCAGAGTTTTGCGTTAATTTCAGACGCTGTGACTCACGCTAAAATGGCATGCGGGGACCCAAAAGCCATGGCGAAAGTGGCTATTCTGGATCCTGAGTTAACTCTTTCACAACCGCCTCGAGTAACCGCTTGCACTGGGATTGATGCTGTGGCACACGCAGTGGAATCAGCTGTAACACGTAAACGTAACGAAACCTCACAGCAATATTCAAAGTTTGCTTTTGGCTTACTAAGTGAGAGTTTTCCGGCCCTGCTTAAGAACCCGGAAAATATTGCTGCCCGCGGAAGAATGCTCCTGGGGGCAGCTTTTGCAGGTACAGCAATCGAGCATAGTATGCTGGGTGCCGCGCATTCTGCAGCAAACCCGTTGACGGCTCATTTTAACGTTATTCATGGTCAAGCCGTTGGCATGATGCTTCCTCATGTCGTGCGATTTAATGGTAAGGACAAGATTACGGCTGAAGCATATGCCGATCTCATCAACGGGACGGCTATTTGTGCTGATAATGGGACAGTGCCTCATGAGCTGTTAGCCGAGACTTTGGAGTCGATGATGGATGAGGCTCAATTGCCCCGAGCCTTAGTCGATTGCGGTGTGAAATCAGACAAACTTGAGGAACTTTCCGAGGAAGCTGCTGGTCAATGGACCGCGAGTTTTAATCCTCGAGACATCGCGGCCGCCGATTTTTTGGAGCTTTATCAGAAGGCTTTAGGGTCCTAGAGGTTTACTGACCTCATAATAAACTTGTTTAACCCGGGTTTATTAAGCATATAAAAAGTCCATGAGTTCTGACGATGCTCCCGGTTCTGGCCTGAAACTCACCCGTACCCAATGGCTTATTTGTGTAATTGCCACCATTGGTTTTCTTTTCGATATCTACGAGCTTTTGATGCTCCCACTTATTGCAAAGTCTGCCCTGTTGGATATGGCAGGGATAAAGCCCGGAACACCTGAATTTCTCACGTGGGTTGGAAGGCTGTTTTTTATTCCAGCGATTGTTGGTGGAATTTTTGGCCTGATGGGAGGTTGGTTGACTGACAAATTAGGCCGGCGGAGAGTTCTTACTTTTAGTATATTGCTATATGCAATTGCTGCTTTTTGCGCTGGTTTTTGCGTGAACCCGTGGCAATTACTGTTTTTCCGGTGTCTGGTATTTATCGGTGTTTGCGTCGAATTTGTCGCGGCGGTGGCTTGGTTGGCGGAGCTTTTCCCCAATGCTGTGCAACGCGAAAAAGTTTTGGGCTACACGCAGGCTTTCTCTTCGGTAGGTGGGCTTACGGTAGCCATTGTAAATGGCGCACTGGCCAGTTTGGCTCTTCAAGGGAAATTGCCCGCAGTTGGCGAATTTGTAGGTGGATTAAGCATAATAGGGATGCCCATTGGATCATGGCTGATGGGATTTTTTGGTTCAATTTTGGGACAAATTCCTGAGACCAGTGAATCAGTATGGCGGTATACTCTGATGAGTGGTCTTATTCCAGCAATCCCACTTATTATAATTCGCCCATTCCTGCCGGAGTCGCCTCAATGGCAGAAGAAGAAGGATGCAGGTGAGCTCAAACGTGCAAGCATTGGTGAGTTATTTTCGCCTCAATTACTTAAAACGACAATTATTGCCACAATACTGTTCGCATTGGCTTATGGAGCGGCTTTTGGATCGCTGCAACAGATGCGTTTGATTATTCCTGAGACTCCGCAAGTGGTGGAGGCGGCCAAAAGCGCCAGCAAAAAAGCTTCTACTGCTGCTGCTGAGGTGGGTAAGCCGGAAAAGGCTGTGAAAATTGCAGGTGTTTTGGCGAGTAAGGGAGCCGAGCAGAAAGCGGCTGCAAAAGTCACAAAAGTGCAAGAGGTAGGTGGATTATATGGGCGGGCACTAATGGCTTTATTTGTTATTACCATTATTGCTCGAGGAACCACTAATGTGTGGGCTTTTGTGGGATGGACGCAGTTGGCAGTCTTTTTAGTTCTGGAAGGGGTGGCTGGTTTTCAGGGTTCAATCAATGAGCATTTTATTCGAGCAGGGAAAGGGCTTTTATTTGGTGGAGTGATCGGAGTGCCGATTTGGTTTGTCTGTTCAAGAATAATCAGTGCTATGAAAGGGGCTTCAACTGGCAAAGTGCTACGATTGTTTCAATTGCCGGGCATAATTATCCTGCCTTTGACCTTTGCTTTTCTAATCACTAATAGCTTGCAGGCTGCCTATATAGGTATGTTCCTTTGCGGTTTTCTGGTTGTCGGTCAGTTTACGTTTTGGGGGAATATGCTTCCAAAGCTTTTCCCCATTCACTTGCGTGGAACAGGTGAAAGTTTTGCGGCTAACATAGGTGGTCGGTTGATAGGGACCAGTTTTGCGTGGATTTCGACCACTATTGCAGCGGCATCATTTTGGCCGGAAGATTTTACTGTGCCAAAGAAAATGGCTTATACTGCAGCAGCGGTTGGTGGATTGTTATTTCTGGCGGGATACATTGTATCCGGTCACCTGCCGGAACCACAATTCGCTGATCACGAGGATGAGGGAAAATCAGATTCTTCTGAAGACGATGACGTCAAAGAGGAAGAAACATCAGCTCCTCGGTCTGATACGGGTACTGAAGACGACGGGGATTCTAATTCAGACGAAGAGACAACCTAAATGGTTTCAGCTTTCCTAATTTTCATCCGCTGACTTTTCTGTTTCTGCTGGAGTCACCGCTTTCTCTGTGGTTGCTGGGGGTTTTGGGGGATTCTTGGTAACCAGATACCCTCCAAGGGCCGCTAAAATAATCCCCAAAATAAAGGGTGCTTTAACATAGGGCCAATTACCCTCTTTGGTGGTGTTAACCACAGCATTCACTATTGGCGCTCCAGCAAAAATGATGGACATAATGACCGGTACATATATCGGTGGATTGGGCGATGCACCAAAAGCCAGTAAAACCCCTAGGGCACCTATTGCTCCCAGGATTCCAGCGATGAGGGACCATTTCCACCCCTTATCCGGATAGGCCCAAAATTCAATTGGGCCACCCTTGATTTTTAGTATTATCAAAGGAGCTATAACTGCTGTAAGGAAATAAGCCAATCCCACCCACAGGAAGGCCATAATGCGACCATGCTCCTTGCTCTCCATATTTGTCGATCCGGTGTGCATGCAAACACCATAAGTGCCCCAACAAATGACGGTGAGTAGAGCCCATGCGTACCAAGGAATGCCAGCTGCAGTTGCCATAATTTTTTTGACTCTAAAGTTCGATTGTGCCGGCTTCAAATATTAATCGGCTAACTTATCCGCAGGGGCCACTTCAATGAGGTCAGCAATCTTGGTGGGTATGTTCGTGGCTTTCATTACCCCTTTCTCGTTACGCTGAACACAAACCGCTGTGATGTTTCCTCTGGCAATTTCTGTGTTTTCAGTCGAAAAACGAAATTGGTAGCTCATGGATTTACTTTTTTTGGCCGTAACAAGAAGTTGAATATTAAATTCCTCGTCGAATTTAAGTGGTTTTTTGTAATCGCAACTGCAATGTACCCTAGGCCAACCTACGGCAAGTTCTGGATCCACAATGGAGCTTCCTAAAGACCTGAAGAAGGCATGTTCTGCAAATTCCATATAGCGAAAAAATACTGAAAAATGGACGATGCCAGCCATATCTGTCTCGTTAAATTCCACCATCCGCGTGATGTTGAATTCGTGTTTTGGCATTGTGGCACGCTAGCTATATCTAAGCTAACTGGGGTGTTTTTTGGGTTGAAAGTGGCCGCCCCAAATCCAGTGACTCTGGTACTTCACAGAAATCTTCAACGCATTTGAAGAGGTGAGTGAAATCTTTGTTCACATCACCAGAAAGGCAATCGGTGACATCTCCTGCAATATCTGGGTGTTTTTTAACTAGGTCGGCAAAACTAAAGTTTTCACTGTAAAATGCGTAGCAAAGCTTCCGCATGTTTTCAATGCCTTCGCGTAGTGTGGTTGAGTATTCAGTAAAACGTTCAGGTGAAAGATCATTGGCTTGAAACGCTTCTTCCGCTGCATCAGCAGCCATTACGCCGCTCTTTAACGCAAGCATCAGGCCGCTCGAAAAAACCGGATCTAGGAAACAAAATGCGTCGCCAATTAGAACGAGGCCTTCAGTGCCGCAGTGGCGGGAGTGATGAGTATATTCATTGGTGATATAGAAATCAGAGACTCTTTTGGCCGGTCCGAGGTTTTCTTTCACCCACTTGTTGTTATCAATTTCGCGTTCGAGCATGTCCTGAGGGGTGCGTACTTTTCCCCGTGTGAGGTATTTACCTTCGGCGACAATACCTAGGCTGACTCGGTCATTATGTAGCGGTATCCACCAAAACCAACCTTTCTCCGGAACAAAAGCAACCACAGTTGCACCCTCGTCGACGCCCTCTTGCCGGATAGCTCCTTCGTAGTAGGCCCAAGCAGCGACTTTGTTAAGGTAAGGATCACGTTGACGCCATCCGTTCCGTGTTGCGCTGAAGGCCTCTTTACCTGTGGCATCAAATGTGATGGCAGCGTAGTAATCATTTTCTCTGCCATCTTTGGTGATGGTTTTTACACCAACAACTTTGTCCTCATCCCAGATCAGCTCCTTGACGGTGATTTCCTCGATGACTTCGGCACCTTTTTCCCGGGCGTTATTTAGGAGCATCAGGTCAAAATCCGCACGCATCACCTGCCAAGTCTGAGCAACGGTTTTCCGATCATAGCGATTGAAGAAATAAAAGGGCTGACTGGCCTCGCCGTCTGGGGAAATAAACTGAACGCTGTATTTCTTGGTAAACGCCGACTTCTTCAATTGGTCGATCATGCCAAGACGTTCCAGGGGGTGGTAGGTGAAAGGAATGAGCGATTCACCAATATGGTAACGTGGGAACTTCTCCCGTTCAAGGATCAGTACTTTGCGACCGTTTTCGGCCAAAATACTTGCTGCGGAGGCACCGGCTGGCCCCGCCCCAATTACAATTGCGTCAAAAGAGTCGTTTTTCATCGTATTAGTATTACATATGTTAGGCTGGTGGCAAAATCTCCACTATTTCTGCCAGATGATTACCTTCCAAATCCTTGTGAACGTTGCAGCGACCATAGAGTTCTGTAGATTTTGACAATCCAAAGGCTTTGGTAATTAAGGGGTCTGATTGCACCCTGAAATAGGCCTGAGGATGGCTCTGATGCTTGATGTTATGACTACCCAGAATAGTACCTAAAGGGACACTCTCACCTAAAATTAACTGCTGTGAACGTTCCGGGAAGTGCTTTAAATGTATTGCGATGGCTCCAAATTCTACGGGTTTGTTTCCTGATCCGGCTTCCAGCACCACTTCCCTTACATAGGAGTTTTCGCTCTGTTCTTTTCCGATTAGACGCAGATGAATTTTTTCACCGTGAAATTTTTCAAGTGTCGGTGTCATGTCATCATCGTGGACCAGTAGTTCTCGGTATGGCTCGGGCATTTCCTTGCCGTCAATGGCAATTAGTTCAGGCGCGGGCTCCCCGGCACGATTATAAAAATCCAGAAGAGGTTTAGCAGCTTGCTCCAGAGTGATGTGTTCTAAGATTTGAGTCATTAGGCGTAACGAGCGTTGCGGTGTTCGGGTAGAAAAAATTCGTGAAGGAGTCGGTCAACCTGCAGTAAACCCTCACGATTTATATTTACGCGATCTCCCTCGATACGGAGAAAGCCCCAGTCTGAAATACGTTGTAGAGGTTCAGCAAACCGTTCAGCTGGGTTAGTTCCGAATTTTTCAGTGAAATACTTCAGACTAACGGAGCCTAACTTGAGTTGTAGGATAAATTCGCGAATCAAACGTTCATCATCACTTGGTGTGAGCGCACGATAAATAGGTAGGGAGGCTTCATTAAGCTGTTCAATGTAGGGATCAAAGTCGTGGTGATTTTGGTAATGGGTGCCTCCGATGTGGCCGAAGGAGGCTACTCCGACAGAAAGTAAATCGGCGCCGGCCCAAAGCTGATCACGGTACTCGAAGGTAACACGGGATGAATCTTTAACTGCTGTGTAAGCGCTTGTTACCGTATAGCCATTTTTTGCTAGTTCATTATAGGCATAATCAGTCCAGCGGCGTTTGGTTTCCCAATCGGCTACTGGCGCCGTCAGCTTGCCTTCCTCCTTCATGCGCTTATAAATGGTGGTATTGTACGGGACTTCCATCTGATAGATGGTAATACTGTCCGGTCCCATTTCTATGGCCTTGGAAACACATGCTTGCCAGTTAGCCTCTGTTTCCTCAAGCATGCCCGCGATAAGGTCTATGTTGATCTGATCAAAACCGATTTCTCTGGCAAATCCATAGGCCCGGTTGATTTCTCCCCCCCGATGAGCTCGTCCGTTGATTTCGAGAATATGATCATCAAAGTTTTCTACTCCTAAACTTAAACGCGTGACTCCAATTTCATGTAGGGTTCGGAGTTTCTTCTCAGTAAGCGTGCCTGGTTCGCATTCAAAGGTTACCTCTTTGACTTCATCCCATGGTAACAACGATTTCATACCCTCTGTAAGGTGACGAAGTTGACTATTGGAAAGATAACTGGGTGTCCCACCGCCAAAATAGACAAAACTGGGTTTGCGTCCGCCTATAAAAGATTTTTTGGAGTAAATCTCTAATTCGCTGAGCATTGCATTCAAATAGCCTTTGACCGCTGAAGAATTCTTGTCCGTGTATACGCGGAAATAACAGAAGTGACATCGTTTGCGGCAGAAAGGAATGTGACAATACACACCTAATGGGGTGTCATTTTTTGGTGCTCGGTCCATGGCCGTGCTAATTTCACTCACATCTTCTTTTTTCCAGAATGAAAAAGGAGGGTAATTGGACACAAAGTAGTTGCCCACCGTCGTTTGGCTTTCCAAGGGCGGTTTATTAGGAACTGGAGGTTCAGCCGTTGTGCTCATTCTAGTGACGGCAAATTAATTTCCCGTACAGCACTCAAATATCCCAAAAAAACTGTGAAAATCAACCTAAATAATACGTGCACGTACTAATTTTCACTTTCTTCTACTGTAAATATGTGTGTCCTTTGCTTATGGGGTGATGATCTGCGAGAATGTCCGCGCTGATGGATAACGAGTTTGCCAATGATGCGCTCATTTTAATTGCTCACGGAAGTACCATTAATACCCAGTCTAGCGCCCCCACTAGGGCATTGGTAGAGGCGATTCGGGGCCGATCTATATTTTCCGAAGTAGCATGTGCGTTTAAGCTGGAAGAGCCCAAGATCGAGGAAGTGCCTAGTTTGGTGAATTCGCAGAGGGTGTTCGCGGTGCCAGTCAGTATAAGTGAGGGGCAATTTACCGAGGAAATCGTTCCCTTGCATTTGGGTTTGCGTAATGAGTCTGAATCTGAATATTCCAGAAAAGGAAAAATAAAAGGAAAAGAGCTTATATATTGCAAG
>MDTG01000812.1_pt1 | contig 11635 bp, 6 predicted proteins | sample 811421 | NCBI WGS metagenome assembly MDTG01 (sample SAMN05326645, study PRJNA326480) | marine metagenome | isolation source: seawater | place: Pacific Ocean: South East | collected 2011
AATCTCTCCTCCTGCAAATTTATACGATTTTAATTTTCTTGCCCCCTGCCCATCATCTGGACTAATAATTAATGGCACAGAAGACATTGTTGCGCCCAAGCCGGATATCCAAAAACTCGTTGATAGACTTAAGTCACAAAAAGGTATAGAAATTAATCATTCACTAATAGATGGCGCAAATCACTTCTTTGACAATGAAATTGAGTCGCTGAATGAAGAAATTTCTAAGTATATATTAAGGACGCTTAATATAGATTAATTACTACTTTGGCCAGAATATTGATCCACCACTCATTGCCTTCTCAATACCTGTAGTTTTAGGGTATGAAATATTCAGATTTAAGAAACATCTAACCGCCAAATAAGCGAAGGCTTCAGATTCAATATAGCCACTATTAATGCCAATGCTGTCTGAAATAATTACATGTTTTTTTGATAATTCAGAGATCTTATTTGTAATAAAGTCATTTTTACTACCACCACCACAAATAATAATGTTATCAATATTTTTTGGTAAATATTCAAGGCCCTGGACAATTGTATTTGCAGTGAAGTAACTTAGAGTGCAAACTAAATCTTGAGGTGTCATTTCAACATATTCAGCATATTTATGAAAATAATATCTGTCTAATGATTTAGGGGGCTTAATATTAAAGAATTCGTCCCTCATAAGGATATCAAGAAATTCACTATTTAAATTACCATCCGATGCTAGTTGACCCCTGTTATCATAGTTTTTTGAAAAATATTTGTACATTGCGTCATCAATCATACAATTACCAGGGCCTGAATCGAAGGCAATTATATCTTTGTCACTAAGGCATGTTATATTTGAGATGCCACCAATATTGACAATAGCTAATGGACTACTAGATACCCTCCTAAATCTTTCACAATGATAAATGGGTGTAAGAGGCGCCCCTTGACCGCCATTTAATATGTCACACATTCGAAAATTAAAAACAACTGGGATGTTGCTGAGCTTTGATAAATATTTTGGATCACCAAGCTGAACTGAGACTTTATTTTGTGGACTATGATATACGGTCTGGCCATGATAGCCAATTATATCTACTTTTGCTGACGAGTCCGTATTTTTATTTATCACTTCCCTGACCGCCTCAAGATTACAAAGGGTCAGAGTCTTTTTCAGTTTGTTTAAATCCATCCAGCATACCTTGCCCTCTCTAAACCTTGCACAAGCTTCTTTTATTTTGATTTTAAGATCATTTGGATACTCAATTGAGACGTTATTGATGAAATCAAAAATCGTTACACCATCAGTGTAAATAAGCGATGCATCAATACCATCCATTGATGTTCCGCTCATCAAACCAATCGAATAAAATTTTTTTATGTTATTTTTAAACATTTATATTGATAAATGTAAGTCATCGTATTTAATATAATTTTAATTTTTATCGATTTATCTTATATTATGACAAACCTCAATACGAAAAAATTTAAATCAGAGTTTCTACAAACACTTCAAGAGAGAGGTTCTATTTACCAAACATCTAATGATGTTAATTTAGATGCTCATCTACATACAAAAAATGCCATAGGTTACATTGGATTTGATCTGACAGCAAAAAGTTTACATGTGGGATCATTATTGCAAATTATGCTTTTGAAATGGATGCAAGTTTTTGAGCATAAGCCCATAATACTATTTGGTGGTGGAACAACGTTAATTGGAGACCCGTCTGGTAAAGACGAAACTAGGAAAATAATAGAAGAAAATAATATTAGCCAAAATGAGGTTGGGATCTTAAAGGTCTTTAAGAAGTTTCTTAATCTTGATGAAAGTAAGATAATTATCGAAAACAATGCAAAATGGCTTAAAAATCTAAACTACATAACTTTCTTAAGAGATTATGGCAAGCATTTCACGATCAATAGGATGCTCACTTTTGACTCTGTTAAATTGAGATTAGAAAGAGAGCAGCCCCTTACATTTTTAGAGTTTAATTACATGCTGTTTCAAGCTTATGACTATCTTGAATTATTCAAGAGGCATGGTTGCAAAATACAAATGGGAGGCTCCGACCAATGGGGTAATATAATAAATGGTATCGAACTCGTAAGACGAATCAATAGAGATGAGGTATATGCAATTACCACCCCCCTAATCACAACTTCTTCAGGTAATAAAATGGGTAAAACAGCAGATGGCGCAATTTGGCTGGATGAGGATCTAACAAACCCTCATGATTTTTGGCAATTCTGGAGAAATACCGATGATAAGGATGTAATAAGATTTTTAAAACTTTTTACCGATATCCCGCTGAAGGAAATAGATAAACTCTCAAAACTTGAAGGTGAAGAGATCAATGAAGCAAAAAAAATACTTGCTAATGAGCTCACCAAAAATACACATGGTAAAGAAATATCTGAGATGGTTTATTACGCCGCACTGGAAACGTTTGAGAGGAAAGTAATTTCAGAGAATCTTCCGGTAAAGATATTAAATTCTGAGGACTTTTCTGGTAGCTTTGGTCTTTTATCTCTTCTGGTTGCGGTTGGGTTTGCAAGCTCAAATAGTGATGCGAGAAAATCAATACTTAATGGCGCAATTAAGGTTAATGATCAAAATATTAGTGATTCATCTCTTACTTTTAAGAGCTCAGAAATCAACGGTTCTAAATTGTCTTTTGGAAAGAAAAAGCATTTGCTAATAAAGATAGCTGACTAATCGTAATCAAAAGCGTCTCTCAAAATGCCAGGGGCCAGCAGTCCTGTAGTATTCCTTCTTAAAAGTGTTGGCTCCCCCCATGACTCCCTAACGATCTGAAATGGAAGTGAAAACATACAATTATTATCACCACCTGTCAAAACAGGTCCGAAAATTGGTATAGTGCCGAATGATGCATTCAATTCATATTCAGGGCAATACGTGCCAGGTAATTTTAAGCTACCCGTCTCATTATTTAATTGACCACTCAGTTCAAACTTTACATTCTGACCGAAGAGTTCAGCTCCATCAATGAGAATTGCCTCATCAATAATTCTATATCTCGCCCTGGAGTCAAATTGTACCCTGTTGATGTCAATCAACTCGCTTGGGCTAGACTCAACAAATAACCTTGCAAGATACTTATCATTATAAACATCAATATTTTCAATAAATATTTCCCCACTCATATTATTTATATTTGGGCCTGTGGCTCGTAATTGTAAATTTCCATTAAAACCATTTTGATATAAACCTAAAAACCCCAAAAAAGCACCTGCATCAGTTGTATTTACACCCAAGTCAGCAGGCAGGTCTTCCTCTTGCAGGGTATACTTAACTTCAATTCTCTTGTTGGTATCTTGATTAAAAAAACCATCTAACTGCATCCTGTTTAGTTTCTTATTTTGCACAAAAATTTCACCAGATAGCAATGCAATTTCTCTATTATTGCCAATAACTTTATCAATGTTTACAATGTTCAAGCGCATATTTGGTAAATTTCGATAAGAATTCTTATTGTCGCTTTCTCTCGAAAATAAATTTTGCTGTATAAACCCCGATATATCAGCTTCTTTTGCTATTATCTCAGCTATCAAAATATTATCTTCAACATAGCCTATTATTTGAGCATCCGAAATATCGTCTGATGATAAGTTTAATACTTCAAAATCGACAAGATCCCAATTATTAGTCAAGGGATTAAAAGCTCTCCTTAACTCTAATTCAAAAACAATATTCTCCGCATTGTACTCAATCTTGTATTTTGCAACCCCATCGTTTGATGGTTTCTCGACTGTAAATCTAACTTCAGCTCTCTCATTCGTCAGCTTTGTATTTCTAAAGAATGGATATAAAATACTTACATTACTTAGATCGCTATTAATGCTTACATTATCGAAAGAGTTAATATCTAAGCTATCAATATCTGATAATGGGAGTACGATTTTTACTTCAGTTGGTATTCTGCCCAAGCCAGAAATGTAATTTGCCAAAACTGGTTGCAATATGCTTAGTTCAGTTGGACTAGGCTGTGCCTCAATTGCTATCTCCAATTTAGGTTCTGATGCTGAAATATCAGCAAGTATATCAAATTTAGATTGTATTCCGCTAATATTAAATTCGCCTGAGGAGATTATTTCTGAGTTTTCAATTTTAAATAATGCCAGCGGTGAGATAAAAACATTTTCATTATCAAGTCGGAATGAAAATTGTTCAACTTCAATATTCGCTCTTAAATCCTTACCAAAACTTGGTCCTTTAAATGTTGGAAATTCGACATTTGATGAGATCTTAGCATTACCTGAGATCCGTGAAGAAATTGATCCTATTTTTTCTTCATCAACGCCAAGATAAGCCAAATAGTCAATGCAAATATCAAGCTTACATTCTGCATTTATATCAAATACCGCTGTGCTTTTACCGCCCATATTTCTTATCTCACCCGAAGTTTCAATAATCTTAGCAGAGCCTCTTTTTAACTCAAGATTACCTTGGTAAATTTCAGCTAAAATTTCATCATTAGAAAATACTATAACACCATCTCCGGCGGATATTTTTGGATGACCTTCGTAATATTTAAAATTAGAGTCAGTGAACTCTATCCGCATATCAATCGATGATTTGTAATCTTCACTAAGCCTTTGATTTAAGGATAGCACGCCAATAGACCCTGAAAATACGTTTCGATCAAACCATTTTGTCATCTTATTTGCATTTACTAATGCAAATAATTCTTTAACATTTTTTACATTTGAATTTTCAATATTTACCTGTATTTCTCTGAGGTTTACCTGCTCCTCGCTTATTATGCTTATTCTACCCTTGCTAAGCTCACCGTTTAACTTGTTGAAATTTATTTCATTATTTAAGAGATCAATATTTATTAGAATGTTTGCATTATTCACTATTGGCCTCCCATCCTTTGATAGGCTTAGCCCGGATAGACTTGTATCGAAAGTAGAAATTTTCCCTGTACTGTCATAATTTAAATCAATTTGCCCAGTCGAATTGACGCTAAAATCATCATGTTTTATTTGAATCTCATTAATTGCTACCCGTTCTTCTGAACTGACGTATGAAATACTAAAATAAGCATCCTTGACGTTGTGAGTCTCTTGCTGTGAATAAGGTAAGCTTATATCGAAGCTGCCGGAGCCAATATTCAAATCTAGCGTTGAGTCCATGACTCTTCCCAATTTATTAAAATTCAGATTCAGACGACCTGAGAGGTTTCCGTCATAAATATTTTTGTATGATTTAAAGCCAATCCCTTCAAATGATTCATCTAAATTTAAATTCTTAAAGATAATATCGGTGTTTGTAACGTCATTCTGTGTATTGTGATTTAATGCAACTTTAATATTTTGAGAATTTTCCTTTGCACCCGTATTGTACTCAAATTTCAGTCTTCTATTTTCATCAATTAATTCTGAGCTAAATGAAATATTATCCATTGAAATTGAATGCCCTGAGGCTTGCATTAGAAGGGTGCCCCCATCTAAACTAAAATTATTTACGGTGTCACGATCTTGATGATCATTCTGTAGTTTATCATTTACAGCACTTAATAAATTTTGATAGAAATGATGTGATGTGACGGCCTGATCGCCAAATTCTAATGTATCAATGTATGTTGCTGGATTTTGATCGGTAATCGAAACCTTGCCATCAGGACTCATATAAGTTTGCTGTAGGAGGATATCTAAATTTAAATTTATCACAGGCTCAAAAATTTTGATATTATTATACTCACTACCGCTAAATATTCTTGATGTTGGACCCAATATTGAGTTTATAAATCCACTTCTAAACTCAGTATTTGCAACATTCATGGTTATCCCATTTTGGTCCCCTACTATTTGCATCTCTTTTAGTAATAGTAAGATTTCCTGCTCCTCAGATTTTACAAGGAAAATTTCTTCAAAATCGAAATTGAGTTCAGAAAAGTTTTCATTCAAAGACTTCTGAACCTGGGATTTAATGATAGAAATATCAAGTGCGTCGGACTCTAGCCTGCTGTCTAACCACGTCTTAAAGATAAAAAAAGTTGATATAATTATTATAAATAAAGCGCCTACAAAATAGGATAAATATTTTAGCAATAGTCTTAACTTCATGAAATATTTTGAAACCTATAAACAAAAAAATTATTATTTAAGTCTTAACAATCCTTGTAAATTTAACTTAATGTAATAATATATACATGGATATCTAAATATTTAGTTATCTTATCTTTATTCTCATAAAATCAAGCAGGGGTCAGCAATGATAAAAGAAGGCGATAATGCAATAGACTTTAAAATGCCAATTGATGATAAAAATTTTGTAACACTTGGATCATTTCCAAATAACAACATCGTTTTATATTTTTACCCAAAAGATGATACCCCGGGTTGCACAAAAGAGGCAATTGATTTTACATCACGCCTTGATGAATTTAATAAATGCAATACATCAATTATAGGTGTCTCAGCCGACTCCGTAGAGAAACACAAAAAGTTTAGCGAGAAACATAATCTAGAAGTAATTCTTGCATCAGATGAAGATAAAAGAGTTTGCGAAAACTATGGTGTATGGGTTGAAAAAAGTATGTATGGTAAAAAATTTATGGGTATTGAGAGAGTCACTATATTAATTGATAAAGATAGAAAAATTAGAAAAATATGGCGTAAAGTTAGCGTTCCAGGGCATGTAGAGGAAGTCTTAGAGTCTGCTCAAAGTCTACAGGATTTATAGTAATTCTGTCAATGCTGACTCCAGGAATTCGTCAATATTGCCATCAAGTATCGCATCAGGATTAGAACTTTCAAGTTTCGTTCTTAGATCTTTTACCTGTCGATATGGATGTAAAACATATGAACGGATTTGATGCCCCCACCCAATGTCTGACTTTTCCATATTTGCAATGTTGGCAGCCTCTTCCCGGGCCTTGATTTCACTCTCATAGATTTTTGCACGTAACATATTCCATGCCGTTTCCCTATTTCTATGCTGCGATCTCTCATTCTGACATTGAACAACGATACCTGTTGGTACATGTGTAATGCGCACTGCGCTATCAGTAGTATTAACATGCTGTCCGCCTGCTCCACTTGCACGATAGGTATCAATCCTGACATCTGACTCGGATATTTTTATATCAATTTTGTCGTCAATTATTGGATAAATACTAACAGATGCAAAGCTTGTGTGCCGCCTTGAATTTGAGTCAAATGGAGATATACGCACTAATCTATGAACACCATTTTCCTGCTTGAGCCAGCCATGAGCAAATTTTCCGCTGATTGAAATTATAACACTTTTTATACCAGCCTCATCACCATCATGAAGACTTATCTGAGTTGTTTTGTAACCTTTTTTTTCTGACCATTTAAGGTACATTCGCAACAGCATACTTACCCAGTCTTGACTTTCAGTTCCACCTGCACCTGCATGTATTTCCAAATAGGTATCATTTGAGTCAACTTCACCAGAAAATAGAGTTTCAATATATTTTGATTGAACCTTCTTTTGTAAATCAAAAAAATTTTGACACGATTCCTCCATTAAATCTGGATCATTTTCATCCAAGGCTAATTGATAAATATCTACCAAATCGGTATAAGTCTCTTTTAAGTGCAAATAACCGGTGAGCTGATGTTCAAGGATTTGCCTATCTTGCATTATTTGCTTTGCATTTTCTGAATTATCCCAGAAATTTTCATTTTCTATTAAATTATCCAATTCTTTTATTTTTTCTTGTGCAGACTCTAATTCAAAGACCCCTCCAAGTCATTTTTAATTTATTATCAATATCTTGTGTTATTATCTTGAAATCAAAATCCATCTTAAATCCTCTTAAAAAAATTCCCACGAAAAGTCATCTGCGTAATCATACCTATTTCCAGTACTTTTGTTAATCTTATATATTTGAATATTGTCTGGGATCAAAAAGTCCTTTAACTCTGCTGGGTTTAACATTTTGAGTGACTCCGACGCAGTTTCATTCATCAACGTTATCAAATGATCAGCAACTTGTATATTATCACCTGAGATAATTGCAAAATAAGCAACATTACCGCTAAATTTTAAATAAAAAAATTTATCATTTTTCAGGTCACTAAAAGAACAGTTTTTTGATGCTAAATATTTCATATTTTCACTCATCTCAACTTTATCCATATCGCAAAGCAAGCTTTTTATTTTAAATGCAATTTCGCTCTCAAGTTTTTTAGTTTGGTCAGCGTTTTTATGTAAATAAATTTGATTCCCATACATATCGTCAATCTTATCGAGATATGTCGTTTCTAGAGGTTTTCCGTCTGAGAGTATCGGAATAAAAAGAGATATGATTTGATCGAGGTTCAATTCTATAATTTCATTCCAGCTAATACTTGTTGCACTATCATTTATAATATCCTTGACATACTTTAACAAATATTTTTTGGCTTTTGCCTGCAAGTTTCCGTCATGAAACACGGCTTTCGAATTATATAAATTACGAACTGTAGTCAAATTTACAGTATCGCGGATTCCGGTATTTTCTTTTGCTAATATTTTTTTATTTAGAGCAATCCCTGAATTAACTACTCCTGCAAAGTAGATTGGTTTTAATATTGATTTCTCATTGAGGTTAATATTAAGAGCATTCGAGTCTAATGGGCCATTTTGGATGTCAACCAAAGTTCTACCCGAGATTAAAGATATGATCTTAATATCAATATTAGTTATGTTATGTTCATGCCTCCCTTCAAACGAATTGATCTTTTTATTTACATAATTCGTGGCAAGTTGATTTGTCGTTAAGAAGTATGTTAACCCATTATCGAAAGATACATCTTCATCAAAATACGATTGGCTCTTAAGTTTATCTTTAATCTTTTTACTCAGTACATCCACTTTCATATGCTCATCTTTATTTTGGTAATTAATCGGTGAGTCCTGCATTACCTTTGATACAACTTTCGTAATTACACCATTATCTGCCATTCTCTCCAAAACCCAATCCCGTCGCTCCTTTATTGACTCATAGTTATCTTGTGGATCATAATTGCTTGGGGCCTTCGGTAAAGCCGCCAGCATAGCCATTTCTTCAATATCTAATTCACTTAAAGTTTTACCAAAATATTTTTCTGATGCAGCCACTATTCCAAAAGCACCTCTACCTAAATATATTTCATTTAAATATAGCTCTAGAATCTTTTCTTTTGCTAATTCCCTCTCCAATTTTATTGCTAGAATTATCTCTTTTAACTTACGGATAATTGTTCTCTCATTATCTTTGAGTAAGTTCTTAATTAATTGCTGTGTAATTGTCGATGCACCAATTAATCTACTTTTATCCCTTAAGAATAAATAGTTATAAATGTTCTGCGAACTTGCTCTGACTATGCTCTTGAAATCAAATCCTGGATGATTGTAAAAGTTTTTATCCTCAGCGGATATGAAAGCAAGCTTAAGATATTCCGGAATATTCTCACTATTAATATAAATACGGTGTGTATTGTACTCTTCTGCAACCAAAAATCCATCCTCTGAAAAATATCTATTTGCGCTGATTGATTGAAATTTAGAGATTCTCTCAAATGCGACACTATCCTTTGTATAGTAGAGGTACGTAAAAATGAAAATGGCAGAAAGACTTAGGGCAAACATTACAAACAAACTAAATAGAGCTGTTATGAATCTAATAAACAAATCGTTTCCCTTCAAATGATAAAACCAATTTTCAATAAATCTTCTTGCTAAAACATGAAGTTTATCAATATAATATCAATAATTAAAGGTTTAAGAATCATAAATATACTATTTATAAGAGAATTTAATATGTTAAATATACACACTAACAAGCAAGAAAGAGCCTCCCATAGGTTCGGCTATATTTATCATAAAAGCCCCATAAATTTAATAGCACTACTAAAAAAAACTTACTGCAACAGATTGCAATCCAAGGGTGCTGCAATAAAAAGGAATAAAAGATGCCAAATCGAATGCTCATCGATGCAAATCATGATGAGGAAACTAGAGTCATTGTTCTTAATAAAGAATGTAAAATCCAAGAATTTGATATCGAAGCAAAAGACAGAAATCAAATTCGTGGAAATATTTATCTAGCAAAAGTCACCCGAGTAGAACCCTCGCTTCAAGCAGCTTTTGTTGAATATGGCGGAAATCGCCATGGTTTTCTTGCATTCAATGAAATTCATCCAGATTATTATCAAATCCCCACCTCTGAAAGAAAAAAACTACTGGACGAGGAGACAGAGCTTGCGTCAGTAAATGACGTAATAGAGGGTGTTGAAGAGTCATTATCCGGAACAACTGAGGACATGATCTCAGAAGAAATTAGTGACGAACTGACCGATGGCGAAGCATCAAAAAAAATAAGAACTCATAGAAAAAGGTATAAAATACAGGAGGTAATTAAGAAGAGGCAAATTATATTAGTTCAAGTTACAAAAGAGGAGAGAGGAAATAAAGGTGCAGCTCTAACAACATACATATCACTAGCAGGACGCTATTGCGTGTTGATGCCAAATACGGCTCGGGGAGGTGGAATATCACGTAAAATATCAGATATCAAGACACGAAACAAAATTAAGGACTCGATAAGTTCGCTCAAAATTCCGGATGGAATGGGAGTAATTATCCGAACCGCAGGAGCTCAAAGAACTAAGACAGAAATAAAAAGAGATTTTGAATACCTGACCAGACTGTGTCAAACGATAAGGGACTTAACTCTAAATTCTTCGGCCCCGGCATTGATATATGAGGAAGGTAGCCTTGTCAAAAGGTCAATCAGGGATCTCTATAACAAAGATGTCGAAGAAATTGTAATTTCTGGTGAGAACGCATTCCTTGAGGCAAAAAACTTTATGAAGATGTTGATACCGAGCCATGTAAAATTTATAAAGAAATATTCGGATGCAGTCCCCCTATTTATAAATTATAACGCAGAGTCGGAGTTGGATAATATGTTTCATGCGAATGTCAGACTTCCATCAGGTGGCTACCTTGTCATTAATCAAACGGAAGCACTTGTTGCTATAGATGTAAACTCCGGAAGATCTACTAGGGAGCATAACATAGAGGATACCGCACTAAGAACAAACCTTGAAGCATCAGATGAAGTTGCCAGACAGCTGAGGCTGAGAGATTTAGCAGGATTAATCGTCATAGATTACATTGATATGGAAGAGCGGCGAAATAATAGGTCTGTTGAGAAACAATTAAAAGATGCGCTGCGAATTGATCGAGCAAGGATACAGGTGGGTCATATCAGCCAATTTGGATTGATGGAAATGTCAAGGCAAAGGATGAGATCTTCACTGCTGGAGTCCTCAATGACCAAATGTTCGCAATGTAATGGAATCGGAAGAGTTGGCTCAATCAGCTCCCAATCGGTTCAGATAATTCGTGCAATAGAGCAAGATCTTATTAAGAATGGTAAAAATAATATTATACTTAGCACGAGTAATGAATTATCAAATTATTTACTGAATGCAAAAAGACGAAATTTATACGAAATAGAAGATAGGTACGGAATAGTAATCGAAATAAAAATTGCTGACTTTGATGGAGATGAGACGTTTAACATTGAGCGTATCGAATTAAAAACAGATGATAAATCGAATAACTCTGCAATTAGCATTGATAGTGTTTATGAGGATAATTCTGATGTTGAGTCGTCCACCGATGATG
>MDTG01060202.1_pt1 | contig 11635 bp, 13 predicted proteins | sample 811421 | NCBI WGS metagenome assembly MDTG01 (sample SAMN05326645, study PRJNA326480) | marine metagenome | isolation source: seawater | place: Pacific Ocean: South East | collected 2011
TGACTCAAATCTTTTTTTATAATTATCTGAAACACTAAGAGTTGTTGATCCATCAATTGAAATTTTATTATTATCAAAAAATACTATTAGATTTTTTAATTTGAGATGTCCAGCCAAGCTCATAGCTTCATGACTAATACCTTCCATAAGATCACCATCACTTGCGATGACATATGTTTTGTTGTTAATTACCCTTGATCCAAATTTTTTTTTATAAATTTCTTCGGCTATTGCCATTCCAACCGCATTTCCTAGCCCTTGACCTAATGGACCTGTTGTAGTTTCAATTCCAGTTCCTTTCTTATATTCAGGATGACCTGCACAAATTGAATTTAGTTGTCTAAATTTTTTGATATCTTCAATGGAAATACTTTTGTAACCATTTAAGTAAAGCAAAGAATATAGAAGCATCGAACCATGTCCTGCTGATAAAATAAATCTATCTCTGTTAATCCAATTAGGATTTTTAGGATTAAACCTCAGGTGGTATTTAAATAATGTAGTAGCAACATCCGCCATACCCATGGGCATTCCTGGATGTCCAGAATTTGCTTTTTGTACAGCGTCAATTGATAAAAATCTAATTGCGTTGGATAATTGATTAAATTTAATAGTCACTTTTAATAACGTATATAGACTTAAACTAATGATATCAATAATATGATATAAAATTTTATGAGCAATATTGAAAAAAAAGAAAAAAATTTAAACCAGCTTATAGACAAATTAAATTCATTATCTTTAAGTTATTCACAACCTACTTATGAAATTGAAAAAATTAGAACTGAAAAAAATGAGCTATCAAGACAAAAAAGTGAAATGGAAAATAAAAACCAAGAATTAATGAGAGAACATAAATATTTAAAAAAAAAAATTAAAAACTTACAATTAGAGGTAAATAAAAACTCTGAAATTGAAGATAAATTTAATCAAGAAATTGAGGAATTAAGCCAAGAGACAGAAAATTTAGTTACAGAAATAGATAAATGGCAAATGTAAATATAAAATTTAATAATAAAGATTATTTGCTTTCATGTGATGATGGACAAGAGGATTCATTGAAAAAACTAACAAAGTTTTTAGACAAAAAGTATTCTGAATTACAAGACAAGCTAGGAAATATTGGAGAAAATAAACTTCTATTAATTACTACAATTCAATTAATTGATGAATATTTTGACCTTAAACAAAAGGTAGCTGATCAGAAAATAAAATTAGATATAATTTCAAATAAATTTAAAGAAATAAAATCTTTAGCTATCAAATATAAAGAAGATAAAGATGTTGAAATAAAAAAACTAAATAAAGATTTAGATGTTTTCAAAAAAACTATTGAAGAAAGCAACTCTTTGTACGAATCAATGCTAGATAAAACAACTCAGTCGCTAGAAAAAATAATTTCCAATACAGAGTCACTGTCTAAAATACAGTAAATGCATCAAAAAAATTTAGTAAGAAAAAAATACTATCTTTTAAGAAAAAAGAAATACCATGAAGTAAGTAAAGATTTTTTTTCTCCACTTTTAAATTTAATTAAAATAAAGTTTAAAAAAAAAAAAATTAAAATTGGTTTATATTATCCTTCCTCTTTTGAAATAAATATACTTAAACTAATTAAATTTAATTACATCTCTGATCAAAATTTGTCACTTCCTGTTATTGAAGAAAATAATTTAATGAATTTTTTCCCATGGAAAAAAAATGAAATTTTGAGAGTTAATAAATATGGAATGTTAGAACCTTTTAAATCAAAGGAAATTATTCCAAATGTTATTCTGGTTCCCTTAGTGGCGTATGATAAAAATAAATATAGATTAGGATATGGAAAAGGTTTCTATGATCGATATTTAAATAAATATTTTAAAACTTTTAAAAATATTCTATCAGTTGGTGTTGCTTTTTCATTTCAAAAATATCATAAACTGCCAATAGATAATAATGATGTAAAACTAAACTACATTCTTACGGAAAAGGGCATTTTTTAATGAATATATTAATCTTGGGTGACGTGATGGGAGTATCCGGTAGAGACGCATTAAGAAATAAATTACCTAAAATAATTATAGAAAATAAAATTGATTTTGTTGTAGTCAATGGAGAAAATTCAGCTGATGATGGTAGAGGCATAACCCAAACTATTGCTGAAGATTTTTTTTCAAAAGGCGTTGATGTAATTACATCAGGAAACCATATTTGGGACAAACAAGAAATTACTGATTATATTGATAAAGAAAGAAGACTGCTAAGACCAGCAAATCTTGCAGAAGGGTCGCCAGGAAAAGGATTCGAAATTTATACTTCAAAAAATAAAAAATATAAAATTGGTGTGATCAATTTAATGGGAAACGTGTTTATGAGAAAAACTGAAGATGTTTTTCAAACTGCAAAAAAAATTAGTAAAAAATTAATTTTAAAAAAAAATATCGATTTTTTAGTGGTAGATTTTCATGGTGAAATTACAAGTGAGAAAATGGCAATGGGGCATTTTTTCGATGGGTTATCAACTTGTGTCGTGGGCACTCACACGCATGTTCCAACTGCAGACACTCGTATTTTAGAAAAAGGAACTGCTTATCAAACCGATATAGGTATGTGTGGAGATTATAACTCTGTGATTGGAATGAATAAAGATAACTCAATTAAAAAATTTCTTAAAGATAAAAATGCAATCAAACATTTTCCAGCCGAAGGTGAAGGAACATTATCAGGAGTAATTGTTGAAACTGATTTAAAAACTGGTCTTGCAAAAAAAGTAGTTAGATTAATTTATGGAGGTAGTTTAGCTAAATAATCATGGCAGGACATTCACACTGGGCTGGAATAAAACATAAAAAAGGAAGAGCTGATAAAGAGAGATCAAAAATATTTTCAAAACTTTCTAGAGAAATCACAGTTGCTGCAAAACTTGGTGACAAAGATCCAGATATGAACCCAAGATTAAGGACTGCCATACAAGCGGCAAAACAAGCAAATGTGCCTAAAGAAAATATTGCTAGAGCTATCAGTAAATCAGAGATAAGTGGTGATAAAATTTATGAAAATTTAAGATATGAAGGATTTGGAATATCTAACGTTACTTTTATAATTGAAACTTTAACAGATAATAAAAATAGATCAGCATCAAGTATTAGAACTGTACTTCAAAAAAATGGAGGAAGATTAGGCGAGTCTGGATCAGTAACCCACATGTATAGTAATTGTGGTGTAATTCAATTTGAAAAAAAAATAAGTGAAGAGGAAGCTTTTGAAATTGCAATAAATACAGGTGCAAAAGATTGTATTAGTGCAAAAGATCATTTTGAAATAATTACTGAGAAAGAAGATTTCTACAAAATAAAAAATGAATTAGAAAAAAAAATAGACACTTTTTCATATTCTGCCATAGAATGGAGACCAATGAATTATATTAATTTAGATAAAGAAGAAAGTGAAAAAATTTTAGAAATATTGAATGCTTTAGAGGAGTTAGATGATGTGCAAAACATTTTTACCAATGCCAACTTAGAAAAAATAGAAATATGAAAATTATTGGAATAGACCCAGGTTTAAGTGGTGGAATTGCAGTCTTAGAAAATAATAGAGTTTTAAATATTTTTGATATGCCTGTGATGTCAGAAGGTAAAAAGAATAAAAGACAGCTCAATAGTGCTCAACTTGTTGCTTTAATTAAAGAAAATATTAATTCAAATGAAGAAGTTGAAGTTGTAGTTGAGCAAGTCAATGCAATGCCGGGGCAAGGTGTAACTAGCATGTTTAATTTTGGTCAAACTTTTGGAGCGATTAAAGGAGTATGTGCTGCTTTAGAATTACCCATCTTTTTTGTAAGACCATCGAAATGGAAAAAATATTTTGAACTAATAAATTCATCTAAAGACTCAAGTAGAACAAAAGCAATAGAAATGTACCCAACATTGTCTAAACAATTGGCTAAAAAGAAAGATGTTAATAAATCCGACGCAATTTTGATAGCAAGATTCTATAGTGAGACTAGATTTATAGACAATAATTAATCCTTATTTTAATTAAAAACGCCAAATTCATGACACAATCTAAAAGTAATCAACCATAATGGAACAAGAAATAGCAGCTCAAGTTGTAGGATTAGGAGGAGCGACTGATTTTTCTCTATGGAAGCTTTTTTTACGGGCTGACTTTGTAGTTAAGTTTGTAATTATATTATTAATAGCTGCCTCAATTTTCTCTTGGGCGTTAATATTTGATAAGTTTAAATTATTCAATAAGATAAACAAGTCTATTGAAGATTTTGAAAAAAAGTTTTGGAAGGCAAAATCAGCCGAAAACTTTAATAACAACCTTCCTGTTAATTCAAAAGATCCAGCAATATTAATTTTTAAAACTGCTATGGCAGAACTTGTAAAAACAAAAAGACAGTCATCCGCTGTTCAATCGGCTAGAGTGGGTAGAATATTGGAAATTGCAACAGACAATGAAATGAAAAAAGTAGAAAAAAATTTTACTTTTCTTGCAACAGTAGGATCTACAGCACCTTTTATTGGTTTGTTCGGTACGGTTTGGGGAATAATGAACTCATTTCAATCAATAGCAATCTCTAGAAATACAAGTCTCGCAATTGTTGCGCCCGGAATAGCAGAAGCATTATTTGCAACAGCATTAGGATTATTAGCCGCTATCCCAGCAGTTGTAGCGTACAATAAATTTAACAGTGATTCACAAAAATATTTCTCAAGGATAGAAAATTTTTCAAAAAGATTTTTATCCATAATTTAATTAATGGCTTTTAAATTTAATCGCTCAAGAAAAGAACCAATGAGCGAAATAAATGTAACACCTTTCGTTGATGTTATGTTAGTTCTTTTGATTATCTTTATGGTAACAGCACCATTACTAACAGTAGGAGTTCAAGTAGATCTGCCAGAATCAGCAGCGGATTCTTTACCAGATGATCAAGAGCCATTAACAATAAGTATAAACTCTAAAGGTGAAATATATATTCAAGAACACCAAGTGACTTATCAAAAAATAATACCGAAACTATTAGCTATTGCAAAAAATAGAACTGACACAAGGATTTACGTAAGAGGTGATAAGAATATTAATTATGGAAGAGTTCTTGAAATAATGGGCACACTTTCAGGAGCGGGTTTCTCAAAAGTTGCTTTAATTTCGGAGCCTTATAAAAATTAGGATGAATTATGATAAGAAGTTTAATCTACTCTCTAACATTTCATTCGGTAATGATTTTGTTAACTATTTTAAGTTTACCATTTATGCTTAGAGAACCGATAGACTTACCTCCGATAGTTTCAGTTGAGCTTATTCAAATTTCAGATAAAACTAATATTCCTTATGCGCCAAAAGCAAGGAAAATTATTGAAGAGTCTAAAAAAAAAGAAGAAGAAAGATTAGTCTCAGAACAAGCACCACCAGCAGCTAAAGCAAAAGAAAAGCCTGATAGAATTCCTTTACCAAATGAAAAAAAAGAGAAAAAAAATATTGTTAAAAAAAAACAAAATCCTGAAGAAATTAAACCGGAAATTAGACAATCTTCAGAATTTGAAAAAAAAGAAATCGTAAACACAAATCAAATAGCTGCATTGATTGATAAAGCTAAAGAAGAAGAGGCCGTTAAACAAAAAAAAACAGATAAAGTTACACAAAGCAGTCAAAAAAATTCATTCGCAACAGGCTTAACTCTTTCAGAGGAGGACGCTTTAAGAGCACAAATTTTTGGATGTTGGAGTGTTCCTTTAGGTCTACCATTTGATGAAGATTTATTAGTAAGAATTAAGCTTAGTTTAAAAAAAGATGGAACTATAACGAAGTCCGAAATTTTAGATCACCAAAGAATGAACCGACCTGGTCAAAAATTTTATAAAGTTTTAGCTGAAAGCGCATTAAGAGCAGTAAGATTGTGTCAACCACTAAAAGTGCCACCGACTGGCTACGATAAGTGGAAAGAGATACAATTGAACTTTAATCCTACAGAAATGCTAAGAGGTTAATATGAAACAATTAATTTTATTAATTCTGATATGTTTTTATTCAATTAATAAATCCTATGCTTTAATAGAAGTAGATATCACAAGAGGAAATCTTGATCCTTTACCTATAGCTATCTCACCATTACATGTAGATATAAAGTCCGAAAATTATAATGATATAAAAATTAAAGAGCTGGGAAATAATATTTCAGAAATAATAGAAAATAATTTTAAATCTACGGGGTTGTTCAACCCTTTAAAAAAAGAAGCATTTGTTCAAAAACCTGATATTGCACATCTAAAACCAAGATTCGAAGACTGGAGACTGATCAAAGCTCAAGCTTTGGTAACAGGAAAAATTTTAATAAAAGATGAAAAATTAAAAGTTGAATTTAGACTATGGGACTTAGCTGCTGCAAAAGAAATGACAGCTTTAGCTTTTACGACAACTCCATCTAATTGGAGAAGAGTCGCTCATATTATATCTGATAAGATTTATGAAAGACTTACTGGAGAAGATGGATATTTTGATACAAGAATTATTTATGTCGCTGAAAGCGGACCCAAAAATCAAAGAGTAAAAAAACTAGCAATTATGGATCAAGATGGTGCTAAAACTAAATATTTAACGCTGGGGAATGAGCTGGTGCTTACCCCAAGATTTAACCCAACAAATCAAATGGTTACCTATATGTCTTATTTTAGGAACATGCCAAGAGTGTATCTACTTGACATAGAAACTGGAACACAAGAAGTCGTTGGAAATTTTCCAGGAATGACTTTCGCACCAAGATTTTCACCAGACGGAAAGAAAATTGTGATGAGTTTTGCCAAAGATGGAAACTCAGATATTTTTACAATGGATTTAGAAACAAGAGTAGTTGAAAGAATTACAGATCACTCTTCTATTGATACATCTCCTTCTTTTTCACCTGATGGAAAATTTATTGCATTTAATTCTGATAGAAGTGGTTTACAACAAATTTATGTTATGAGAAGCGATGGTAGTGGAGTTAAAAGAATAACTTTTGGGAACGGTATTTATGGGACACCTGTATGGTCTCCCCGAGGAGATTTAATAGCGTTTACTAAAATGAGAAAAGGTAAATTCTATATCGGTGTAATGAGAACAGATGGAACTGGAGAAAGACTATTAACTGAAAACTTTTATCAAGAAGCTCCATCCTGGTCACCTAATGGTAGAGTTATAGTATTTTATAGGGAAACAAAAGCTGGACCCAAAGGAGAGGGTTTTACTGCAAAATTATGGTCGATTGATATAACAGGTTATAACGAAAAACAGCTTAAAACCGAAACAGATGCATCAGACCCATCTTGGTCTTCTTTATTATCTAAATGAAGGTGTATTTTATGTAAAATATACTTGAATAGTAATGAATAATTTGAAATAAATCGAATAACAAACCCAGGGGAAAAAATGATATTTAATAAGAATTTAAAAAATGTACTATTAGTAATTTTTACTACATTATTACTTAGCGCTTGTTCTACAGCTAAAAAAGCAGGAACTGGTGCCGACGATGCTTATACAGGAAAAGAAACAGTTAAATACCTAGCTTCAGGAGTTCCTGATAGAGTATTTTTTGCTACGAATAAATCTTCGTTAACTACAGCTTCAAGAGCAACTTTAAGAAAACAAGCTACTTACTTAAGAAAAAATAAAAAACTTAACGTAACTATTGAAGGTCATGCTGATGAAAGAGGAACAAGAGAGTACAACTTAGCACTTGGCGAAAGAAGAGCGAATGCTGCTAGAGATTATTTGATGACTTACGGTATTTCAGGAAAAAGGATTTCAGTTATTAGTTATGGTAAAGAAAAACCAATTAATGTTTCATCTACTCCTTTAGCTTGGTCTCAAAATAGAAGATCTGTAACAGTTAAAGTTAACTAAAAATTAAGTTTAATTTAAAAAAGACCCCTCAATAGATAATATTAAGGGGTCTTTTTTTTGCCATTTTATCTTATTAATAATAAGTTATGTTTAAATTTTTAAAACTTTCATTTTTATTCCTACCTATATTTTTGTTCAATTTAATAGCTCTAGCTGAAGATGAAGAAATTTATTTAAAAGCAATTTCTGATCAAATCCAAGTTATTACCAAAGATATTAAAACATTAGAGAAAGCTGTTTATCAAAAATCAGATATTGCCACTTCATCAACTATAAATTCCATTAATTCAAATGGGTTAAATGAAGATATAATGACCAAGCATCTTTTAAAATTAAACGGAATTGAAAACCAATTTAGAGAACTAACAAACAAATTTGAAGAAGTTAATTTTAAATTAGATAAACTATCAACACGTGTAACGAAAATTCAGTCTGACGCTCAATTAAGATTTTCAGATTTGGAAAATGAAACAAATGCATCTTCAAAAAAAAAAGTTTCTTTACCAGGTTCAGCTAAACCACAAGATTTTGGTGCAGCACCGGCCTATCAAACAACTAGCTTACCGAATGAACAATCAATTAATTCAATTGAAAGTGCTAAAACAGTTATTACTGAAGAACCTGAAAAAAAAACATCATTATTACCTAACAAACCCCCTTTAGAGCAGTATGAATTTGCAGTAAGTTTTATGAAGATAGGTGATTACGAAACTGCGGAATTTGCACTAAAAGAATTTATAGAAAAAAATAAAGTTCACGATTTAGCTGGAAGTGCACAATATTGGTATGGCGAAACTTTTAGAATTAGACAATTATATTCTGATGCAGCTACGGCATATCTTGATGGATATCAAAACTACCCTAAAAGTAAAAAAGCACCTGATAATCTTTTAAAACTAGGTATTACTATGGTTCAACTAGGAGAAAAAGATGAGGGATGTAAAATGATATCAGGGTTAAAAAAAGAATACCCTAAAGCTAGTAAGTCTGTGTTACAAAAAGCTCAGTATGAGCAAAAAAAATTCAAGTGTAAATCTTAAAAACGGATTTAGAAATTTTAAGGATTTATCAAATATATTTTATAATTTTAAAAAAAAATTAGACCATCTAAATAAAAAAAGTTACACGGTTGCAGTTTCAGGTGGCCCAGATAGCTTAGCTCTCGTTGCATTAACCAAGGCATATTCATATCAAAAAAAAACAAAGTTTCGCTATGTTTTAGTAGATCACAATATTAGAAAAAATTCCTCTAAAGAAGCAAAACAAGTTAAAAGTTTGATAAAAAAACATCAAGTAAACTTAAATATTATTTTAAATAAACATAAGATAACAAGTAATATCCAAGGTTTAGCAAGAAACATAAGATATGAAATTTTATCAAACTATTGTTTAAGAAATAACATTAAAACTATTCTCACTGCACATAATTTAGAAGACCAAGTTGAGACTTTCTTTATAAGACTTTCAAGAGGGAGCGGTTTAAAAGGACTTTCCTCAATGAATATTACTAGTAAAATAAATAATAGGGTAAATGTATGCAGACCATTACTAGATGTTAAAAAAAAGTTTTTAATAAAAATTTCTAAAAATATTTTTGGAAAATATTTTAAAGATGCATCAAATAAAAACTTTAAATATTTAAGAACAAAAGTAAGAAATTTAAAAAGGCCATTAGAAAACAGCGGTATTAAATATGAAAAAATTATTAAATCAATTAACAATCTAGCTTCAAGCAAAGCTACATTAGACTCATATTTTCAAAAAATTTTCAAAGATATAATTAAAAAAAAAAAAAAAGAAATTTTACTTAATTTAAAAAAATTTAAAGAATTCAACAAGGAAATTCAAATTGCCTTAATTAGCGAGTCTATAAAAAAACTTAAGAATAATTATTATAACCCAAGATCAAAAAAAATAGAAAATTTAATAAAAAATATAGAAAAAACAAATTTTAAGAAATCTACACTTGGTGGATGTATTTTTTTTATAAAAAAAGACTATTTATGTTTAAAAATTGAAAAAACTTAATTTTTATTGATTTTTAGATGTTTTTTTGTCTTATTTACAACTCAATGATTAATAAAATATACTTGTTATATTAGATTTAATGATTATTTAAGTTATATGAATGTAAAAAATTTAATTATGTGGGTTATCATCGTCTTACTTTCTGTGGGACTGTTTAACATGTTTCAAGACCCAAATAAGAGTAATCTAAAAACAAATTCACTCCCATTCTCAAACTTTCTGAATGAAGTTGATGATGGACGAGTTGTAGAAGTGCAAATTCAAGGCAACAATATTTCTGGTGTTTTAGCTGATGGAAAAAGTTTTAAAACTTATTCTCCTAATTATCCTGAATTAGTAGAAAAGTTGTCATCAAAAGGTGTAAGTATAGTTGCTACGCCTAAAGAAGAAAAAATGCCTTCACTTTTAGGGATACTACTATCATGGTTTCCAATGCTTTTACTTATCGGTGTTTGGATATTTTTTATGAGACAAATGCAAGGCGGAAAAGGTGGAGCAATGGGCTTTGGAAGATCTAAAGCCAAACTACTTAATGAAGCACAAGGCAAGGTAACTTTTAATGACGTTGCAGGAGTTGAAGAAGCAAAAGAAGAAGTTGAAGAAATTGTAGAATTTTTAAAAGATCCAAAAAAATTTAGCCGCTTAGGTGGAAAAATTCCTAAAGGTGCTTTGCTAATTGGACCACCAGGAACAGGTAAAACTTTGTTAGCTAAAGCGATAGCAGGTGAAGCAAATGTTCCTTTCTTTTCCATTTCAGGTTCTGACTTCGTTGAAATGTTTGTAGGTGTTGGAGCATCTAGAGTAAGAGATATGTTTGAACAAGGAAAAAAACATTCACCATGTATTATATTTATTGATGAGATAGATGCAGTTGGTAGAAGTAGAGGAGCTGGCTTAGGTGGAGGAAATGACGAGAGAGAACAAACTTTAAATCAATTACTTGTTGAAATGGATGGGTTTGACACTAATGAAGGAATTATACTAATCGCAGCAACAAATAGACCAGACGTTTTGGACCCCGCTTTATTAAGACCAGGTAGATTTGATAGACAGGTTGTTGTTGGAAACCCGGATATAATTGGAAGAGAAGCAATCTTAAAAGTGCATGTAAAAAAAATTAGCACAGGCCCAGACGTAAAATTAAGAACTATTGCAAGAGGAACCCCAGGATTTTCTGGGGCTGACTTAGCAAATTTAATTAATGAATCAGCTCTGCTTGCCGCAAGAAAAAATAAAAGAGTTGTAACAATGTCTGATATTGAGGAAGCTAAAGATAAAGTAATGATGGGAGCTGAAAGAAGATCAATGGTTATGTCAGAAGATGAAAAGAAATTAACTGCATATCATGAAGGTGGACATGCAATTGTAGCTTTAAATGAAAAAGCATCTGATCCAATCCACAAAGCAACAATAATTCCTAGAGGCAGAGCTTTAGGTATGGTCATGAGGTTACCAGAAAGGGACCAGTTATCAGTAACAAGAGAAAAAATGTATTCTGATATAGCTGTAGCGATGGGTGGAAGAATAGCTGAAGAGATAATTTTTGGCCATGATAAAGTTACCTCTGGAGCTTCATCAGATATAGACATGGCAACTAAAATGGCAAAAAATATGGTAACAAAATATGGAATGAGCAAAGAACTAGGGCCGTTAGCTTATGGGGAAAATGAAGAAGAAGTATTTTTTAGGAAGATCACTTACCAAGTCACAAAATATGTCAGAAGATACA
>MDTG01229956.1_pt1 | contig 11635 bp, 7 predicted proteins | sample 811421 | NCBI WGS metagenome assembly MDTG01 (sample SAMN05326645, study PRJNA326480) | marine metagenome | isolation source: seawater | place: Pacific Ocean: South East | collected 2011
AACAGGGATATCAATTTGAAGAGAGTTAATATCTGTTTTCGCTATATCTTTAATTTTTAAACTCCTGATCTTCTAGGGAAAAAGCCAGCCAAATTAAGGCTAAGATAAAATACATTGCTACTAAAAATGATGAATAAAAAACTTTAAAACTAGGCAATAAAAATGTTACAAAAATTAGACTGGGTATAAAAAATAAAGAGATAAGCCTCAATCCTGATATTGACATTCTTGATCCTATAAAGACTTTAATCCATTCTCGTTTCGCTTTGATGTTTTCTACAGTTTCAGGAATATATCTTGTAATTATTACAGAGCTTATTAAGGACATTAAAATAAGAACTATACTTTCAGAGAAAACACCGAAAGAAAAAATAGAACCAACTCTAATTATATCAGGCGGTAAGTTATCTAGAGCTTCTCCAGTTTTATATTTTATTTTACTAATTCTTGCCAAGGTACCGTCTACAAAATCAATAAAAAGAACAAGACACATTAACAAATAGCCTGAAAATGCATAATAAATATTGTCACCAGTCATACCTATGTAAAGAAGGTAAAAAGAAAAAGATGCTATGAATATGGATGAAATTGTCAAAGCATTAGCTGAAAGACCAAAAAGATAAAGAAAATAAGCTGCTCTGAGAGAAAAGAATTTTACTAAGTTAGTGAAAAAACCAAATTCCTCTCTTAAAAAAGTTGATTTATATGGAAAGGTTTCTTCTAAAAATTCTCGAAGAGAAGCTTTCTTTTTAATTTTAAAAATACCAAAAAATGAACCTAGACCATAGCTGAAGTGAATTATAAAAAAGACAAATATTAAGCTAGGAAACAATAATATATCTCTATTTTTCATTGCGATAAAAAAACTAAAACTTACATTGAGAATTAAATATAGAAATCCACCGATTAGATAAAAAGATAAAAAATGAATTTCTGAATTAAAGAAATTTACAATCAAACTAAAAAAAGGAATTGATAAAAGATAAGAAAAGAACACCAATGGGACGTAATGTCTTAACTTGTGAAAAGACTCTCTCCCTCTGAATTTGTTTGTAACTATTTTCCCGTTATCAAATTGTTGCAAGAACAGTTTATGTAAGGTTGATCTCGAGAAATATGTGGAGTGTATTTCTGGATCCAAAATTATTTTTTTATCGGCTTTTAATATTCTTTGATTAAACTCCAGATCTTCATTTCTTGGCTCTTCCTCATTGAACATACCTATCTCATCAAATAAAGACCTTCTGAAACATCCAAAGGGAACAGTGTCAACAAATTCTCTTTTTTTTGGTTTGGAAATTCTAAATTTAGATTTTCCAACTCCAAAAATACTGGATAAACATAAAGAAACCGCTTTAGAAAAAATTGTAGATTTAGAGGGTTTTGTTTTAATAAATCCACCCACATTTCCTATATTTTCTTCAGAGTTTTCTAGTAATTGAACACATTTATTTACATAATTTTTTGAATATAGGGCATGAGCATCTAATCTAACTATAAATTCTCCGGAAGACTCTTTGATAGCAAGGTTCAAAGAAACTGGAGTAATTTTTTTTGGATTATGGAGTAATTTTAAATTTTTATATTTTGAAGAAATATTTTTAACAATTTCAACTGTATTATCTTCACTTCCTCCATCAATAATTATAACTTCCATCTTTTCAATATCATCTGTATTGCTTACTACAGAATCGATACATTCTTCTATAAAATTTTCTTCGTTTAATACAGGTATGATGATGGAAGCTTTAAATTTAAATTCTCTTTTCATTTTTTAAAAAGGAGAGTTCACTGGGTCCCTATAAGACGATGACTCCATATATTTATGCCCTAAAACAAACTTACTAATTGCATTTCTAGCTGCAGGAATTTTACTAAGTATAAATTTTAAATGAGAAGGTAATGGAATGCTGTGCTTTACTTCTAAAACCTGTAAATTATCTTCAAAAATAGGAATAGCTGTGTTGGAGATGTTTAAAAGATCAGTTTCAGAGTTATAAGTTCGCAAGTTTAAATCAAAAGTAATTCGAATATTTCCATATGGTAAAAAATACGCTTCCCTATCATATTCAACTATTAGTTTTGGTCTGTATCCTCGGGATGTTAGTTTTGCATAGGAAATCTTAAGAAATTCGTTATCGCTGTTTAGTAATGCTTCGAAGTTTCCATTTAAAATCTGCTTTACATCTTGTATTGGAATTATTGAGGACGTTTTTTTTATAGCTGTCTCTACTCTTTTTTTTGACTCAAATTTAACTAAGTCTTTTTTTTGATTGTAAACTCGAAGTCTAAATTTCTCTCTGGATTTGATCCCATCAACTTTATCTTCAAAATCTTCTTCATTTGGGGTATCGAAGTATAGACTAGATATAGTGTATTGATTATTTTTAGAATTGGCATTCTCATCTATCTGCATTATTTCTTTTAGGTATGTTCTTAATTTACTAATAACTTCAGCAGAGACATAGTATTTAAACTCTTGTCTTATTAGATTATCTATTTGTTGCATATAGTCTTCTCATTTCTTCTTCAGAACTTAATTTTATGGAATTTACTCTGTTCTTAAGGTTGTTCTGAAATGATTTATTTAAATCACTTTTCTTAATAAATAAGGTTGGCGAGTCATAGAATCTTTTCTTTTTGAATAAGGTAAAGTCTTGTTCATTATTCAAAAAATTATTTGACAAAACAAAGGCTCTTGAACCATCTTTCACTGTTATAGCGCTTTTATTATCGCCAAATGAATTTTTATTTATTAAGGCTTTTGACTCTTCACCAATACTAAGTGCCTTGTCTAGGAATCCTGTAAAAGTATTTTCTGATATTTTTACCTCAGATCCGCTGAGGTCTAATCCATCTCCATTAAAGTCAACTTTAGTTTTGTAATCTTTACTTATTAGAAAAATACTTTTGTTTACCTCTCCAGAACAAAAGTCTAAATCGATTTGATCTGCAGAATTATTCTTAAATACCGAGTTTGATATCAATACTTTGCTATCTCTAATATTTATCCCATCATCTGAGCTACTTCCCTCAATAATCGAGTTAAATATTTTAACCTTCGCATTATGTATTGAAATTTGACCTAAATATCTAACACCTTCTAGAGAAGCCTCTGATCCTCCATTTATTTTAAGATTATCAATCAACACGTTCACAATTTTTTCTTTTCCAAAAATTGCTAAAACTCCAAAAGATTTTTCATTATTATTACTTTCTATAGTTACAGGCAAGGCCTCAGTACCTTTTATCTCTATATCTGATTTCACCAAAATAGAAATATTTTCATCTAGGAAAAAATTTGAACCTGATGAAAAAATAATCTTTAAATTCTCTGGAAAAATTAGATTGGTTCTAATATTGTAGTTTCCGGGAAGAACAATTAACTCCTTTTTTGTTAACGAATAATTAATATTGTTTGATTTCAATGTAGATAAAGAGTCTTCATAATTCGTAAAAGAAAAGCTATCTAAATAGTTTACATATATGTCTTTCTCATCAAATGACTGTTTAGTTATATTGTTTTCTAGTTCAAATTTAGAATATACATTTTGTTCTTCAAGGATAAATTCACTAATTCTGTTTTTCGAAGCTAGTGTTTCTCCGATTTCTAAGGGCATTAATTGAAATTCTTTTAAAATAACGTCTTTTTTATCTTGAAATTTTAATGTGGAATTTACATACGAATCATTAAAAACAGATAAAACATCATAGAAGTTTTGGGAAGGTTTTGTTTTCTCAAAAGTTAAGAAAACTTTTCCGTAATTTAAGTATTGTTCTATTGCTTCAAAATTATTAATCAAATTTTCAAAAAATTCACTTTTGAAAAAATTTGCTTTCCTGAGAGAGTTTTTGCTTGAGAACAGAACGTCGTAATTTTCATCAAAGGTCTTTTTAGCTGTTTCAATCATAAGATCTTTTTTTTCGATTAATCTCATGAGATATTCATCTCTCAAATTTCTGAATTCATCGTCTTGAGTTAAAAGATAAAAAAGATCTAAAGTTTGAGATTTTACAAAATAGCTTTCGAACCAGGAGGAGTTAAAACTTTCTAGTGATTTTTCAATAGGCTTTACTGAGTCTTCTATTCTGAACAAAAATTTAAATTTGCCCCTTGTTTGATCATATAAATATTTAAAATTATCTCCGGAAACATGATGTGCATTATTAAACAATATATTTAACGCTAAGAATTTTGCAGCGTAATCTAGATCGATTAGTTGCTTCAATTCATATATATCTTTTTTTTGAACTGCATCAAGTAATAATTTCAATGCAGCAAGATTTGTAGCATGATCGAGAGAAGAACCCTTGATTTCTTTATTGTTTACTAAATTATCTGAACTAGATAAGTGAGCTGTTCCTCCAGTGTTTTCTTTTCTATCCCAATCATCATTAGATTTGAAAAGAGAGTAATTAGTCATCTTATGAAATTTTTCGAACCACTCTTTACTATGATGTTCCACTAACATGTACATACCAATATCAATGTTATTAATCTTCAAAATAACCATCTTTCCAACTGGGGAGATTAAGCCAAAGTCAGATGCTATTTTATTTATGCTAATTGTGGATATATCTAAATCGTCTTTATAAGAAAGCAATGAAAATCTCCTCATATTGTTTAAGTAATTTCCATCTTTTTTATGCTTTATTCTTAAAGAGATTGAATTATGGTTGCTGAGAGGAGAAATTGAGGTGCCGTGAAACTTATATTTTATTTTTTCCTCAATGCCATTAACTTTGAGCTTAGCTTTTCTCCAATAATTTATTTCGTCTTTTATAAATCCTATATTTTTAAATGTTTCAATTTGTTCATTAATGTTCTTTAAATCCGAACCAGTTAAATATAATCTAACAACTTTAGTTTCAGGCAATGAAGTCTCTTTGAGATACTTTCTAAAATCAATCTCATTGTAGAAAGAGTCAGAAAAATCAATCATTTTTTGGAGTCTTGGATAATTTTTAGAAAGCTCTATAGCTTTAGAATAAAAATTATTATTGAAATAGAAAAAAGAAGTTACGAAAATACAGGTAACTAGAAGGATCATTAAAATTATGAGGAAGCTAAAAAAAAATCTAATCCTTATCATGTTTAATACCTTTATGGATTAATTATCGAGGATATTACTGCTATAGGCTAATAAGCTTAAATCTACAAAACCATTGAGTTCGGTGAGATTTTTAGATAAGTCGTTTTCTTTTTTTAATCTCGCTTCCGCAATCAATTCCACTTGACCGCCTTTTATGTTTTTACTCTTTATGATGTATTGAGAAGTATTTTGTTCTAAAGCTTTCAAAAAGGTAGGTTCATCGTCTGCGTTATATTTTAAAATTACTAAATAAGCAATAGTTCCGAAAGGAAGTCTGTTTAGTAAAATTATTAATATTGAAATGACTATTGTTGCTGTAAGAGAAACTTTAATATTTGCCACTCCATTAGCTATTCCGACTGCTACAGCCCAAAACATATAGACTATGTCCATAGGATCTTTAATAGCTGCTCTAAATCTAACAATGGATAATGCCCCAACCATACCTAAAGATAAAACGAGATTTCCACTTATAACCATTATTACTGAAGTGGTAACAAGACAGATTAAAATTAAAGATAAATTAAAGCTTTTTTGATACAAGACTCCTTGATAGCTTGCTCTATATGTCCAAGATATAATTGCTGCACAAATCAAACTAGCGGCAAGTCCGACTAAAACGTCTATAACGGTTAAATTTGCACCAGAAGTAAGATTTTGCGTGCTTGCATCTAGGATATCCCTAAAAGTTAACGAATTAGTATTTTCCATTTTTTCGACTGTTCATTATATCTAGATTGAGAAGGATTTGTTATCAAGACTTTTTGGAGCTAAGAAATTCCTGAGACAAATTAATGATTTTCTTAACATAGAACAAAAAATCTTGTGAATAAAATATTAAGTAGATAACGATCAACCAGATCGCAATTTTATTTTCATACAATAAAATTGAAGACAATGCCATAAACAATGTCGGTCTCAAAATAACTTTATTAATGCCCTTATAAATATTTACTTTTTCAAAATAAAAGTAAAGACAAAAAATGCCTACAGTGTAAATGTAAAAAGTACCTATAGTTGCAATAGCAACGCCATAAATGCCATACCCAAAAGAAATAGAAAAGTAATTCAAGAATAAAGCATTTAATAAGGATAAGAAAAAAATTACCAAAGTATTCATTTGCTTATTATTCGCAATTAAATAACTTTCTGGGAGAAAAGCTAAACCTTTCATAAAATAGGCAAACAAAAGCAATTGCATAACTAAAATACTTCTTTCATATTCTTCTAGGAAAATCTTAATAAATGGTGAGATGATAATTATTGCAATAATTAAAAGCGAAGCAAGAACGAATTCTGTTAATTTAGTTTGATTAAACATTAGTGAATATACTTCTTTTGAAGAATAGAATTGTTTCAACATTTTTGGTACCAATAAAAAAATAACTGAATTAAACGCTGTCATGACTCCAAAAGATAAAAGATAACCTAGATGATAAATTCCAAGCGCTTCTCTATTAGCAGAAACTAATTGATTAATCATAATTCTATCAATGGTGGTTATCATTAAAGATAATAAATTGAACAATAAGAGAGGTAAGCCTACATAAATCAACACGCGAATAATTTTGAGTTCCAAAATGAACTTAAAATCAGACATTTTTTTTACATATGGCAATAAAACAAAAAAATTGCCAACAATGCTAATAACAAAAATTGCATCCAATCCAAAATCATCTACTAAAAAGTAAATGCCTAAAAATACGAAGAAAGAAGAAAAGAACTCGATCTTAACCATTTCATTTATTCGTTCATAAAGGCGTAAATAACTAAAGATAAAACTCTTGGCTTGATAGATGACCCCAAGAATTAAAATATAAATTAGATAATTAGTATTAAAGATTTCAATTTGAAAAAACCCATAATATTCAATCCCAAGAAAGGCAGCAAATATTGCTAATACAAAAATCGAATTAATTGATTGAAAAGATACGGTATTGTTTATTATCTTCTTTATATATGTTTGTTTATCTTCTTGATCAAGATTTATTGATACTTCCTTGGTCATAGAAAAAAATATTCCCAAATTTGTATAATAAAAATACTCAAGAATGATTACCAATATCGCGTATTCTCCAAGACTATTTGGTCCTAATGACGAAGCTATAATAATAGACCTTAGGAAATTTAATACGATAACTATGTACTTTGTAATAACAAAGAAAAAGCTTGCTTTGAAAAAATTTAAAAAATCCATGTCCCTGTAATGAAGAATTCTATTAGATTATTTTCTTGAGTCCTTCTTCCAAAGAAGTAAAGTCTCTATTAAGAAGAGATTTCATCCTTTCAACATCAGGCTGTCTTCTAGTCATGTCTCCTTCCTCTAATGGATCCAAATGAATTATTTTAGATTTAGAGTCTAATATTTTTATGATTGTTTCAGCTAGCTGAAGAACAGTTGTTTCTTCATTATTCCCTATATTAATAATTTCATTGTTGTAAACATTGTCTCTGAATGCTTTTGTTGTAGCTTCAATATGATCATCTATATAACAAAATGTCCTAGTTTGTAGACCTGTTCCATAAACTGTAATGTCTCTATTTTCTTTTGCGAGCTCTAAAAATTTTGAAACAACAAAATCTTTACTTTGTCTTAGACCATAGGTATTAAAAAATCTAAAAATTGTAAAATCAAGATTATGTTCTTGTCTATAAGATTTACAGAAACACTCCCCCAAATTCTTTATCACAGCGTAAGGTAGCCTTGAATTAAGTGGAGTTAGATATTCTCTCTGAGGCAATTCAACTGGCTCTCCATAAACTTCCGAAGAGGAAGAAAAAAATATTTTCTTTACTTCAGTTTCTTTTGCGAGGAAAAAGATGTTTTCTAATCCTCTTAAATCATTTAAGACTCCTATGGGATTATTTATTGTCCTGTGAACTCCGACCAGAGCAGCATAATGAAAAATATATTCATAATTTCCACTTCTAATAATAGGCTCTATTTCATCTAAATTATTTACATCTGCCCTGATAAAAGTGTGGTTCTCTTTTTTTGATAGGTTATCTTTTTTGCCGGTAATATAGTTATCTACTGAAGTAACTTTATGATTGTCATCAAGGAGAGCATCAACTAAATGGCTTGGAATAAAGCCTGCTCCTCCAGTGACTAGAATGTTGCTCATAAAAAAATTTAAGCTTTATTTTACTAGGTTTGTATTTTTTATTAAAACTTCTGCACCTTTATTAGTTAGATGATTTGAGTCATAGTAAAGTGGAATTCCATCAATTTGAGCTATACATCTATCTTTTAAATCCTTGTTACAAAAAACTGTATCCAAATTAATTTTTTCTAAAAATGAGTTTTTTTTGACGGAGTTTAGAGCATTATTTGAGAAGTTTTGTCTTTTTAAAAAAACTTTTAAGTTAGTACTTACCTCCTGAGGGATACTTCCTTTAAAAATTTTGTTAACCATATTTAATTTTGACAAGTTCCAACCTACTTCGGGTAAGGAATAAATTAATTTCACTTTAATTTCTCTTTCAAAAAAAGAATTTAAAAAAGTATTAAGAGTATTTTTTTTAGATTCTCCATCCGCCGTAAAATTAACCCCATCATGAACTAAATATTCTCTATAATTTTTGATATATTCAATTCCTCCCTCTTCATTGTTGAAATTAAGTTGAGAAATTTGATTTCTTACAGGAAAGAATCTAAAAGACCATCTATTAAAAATTATTACGTACTCAGGGTTTATTTTTTTTAATTCTGCTAATAATCTGAAAAAAACTTCTTCACATTTATTCTTTGTTGAAATATTTGCATTAACTTTCCTGTAGAAACCGACAATAGGCTCACAATATGAATTTACAATCTTAATGCCTTTGATTTTTTTATTTTTTAAAGCATGATCTAAAGAGTTTGTAAGAGAGTCTGCATGAGAGTCTCCGTATAGAACTATAGGATTTTTTTGTGAGTTTAAATCTCCGAACTCACAAAGCTCTAAATGAATATATTCTTTTGCAGGCCGAGTCCACTTACAAATTGAGTTATCAAATTTTTCAGGTTGAATTGCTTTCAGCTCTTTCGGGGAGAACCTTTCTTTGAGTCCATTTGAAGAAATTCCAATTATCCCTATTGAAACAATAAATAATCCAACCATTAAACTTGAAAGAAATATTTGTTTTCTCGTAAAGAGATTTTTTTTTCTAAAAGGTTTTTCGAAATATTTCCAACTTAAAAAAGCTAATAAAAAAGAAACCAGAATTAAAAATAAATAAATTATTTTTGAAGGAGTATTTATGCTGATCAATCTCACGATAGAAAACAAAGGATAGTGCCATAAATATAGACTGTAAGAAATTAATCCTATGAAAACTAACGATCTATGACTTAAAAATTTGTAAGTAAGCGTTCCTTGATTGGAAAAAACTATAAGTAAAACTGTTCCAGTTACAGGCATTAATGCTGAAAAGCCAGGAAACTGTGTCGTGTAATCGTAAAAAAATATTGGATAAGATATTAATAAAATACCTAATAAAGAGAGAAGTTGATTTTTTATCTGATTATTTTCTTCTTTGTGGATTAAATATATTGCTGTAAGTGAGCCAAATAATAGTTCCCATGCCCGAGTAATAGAAAAAAAGAAGCTATATTCTGGAACTCCACTAAATTTTAAATCATCATCGATAAATGGAAATATTGGATTTAAATTTGCTCCAAATTGAGATAGAGAAAAACTAAAAACCGAAATTAAGACTATAAAAAGAGTTAACGCTTTTAATCCTAATTTCCAAGTAATAAGAATTAATAAAGGAAAAAAAAGATAATACTGTTCTTCAACAGCTAAACTCCAAGTATGTAACAAAGGTTTTTCTTCAGCAGCTGTAGCGAAGTAACCACTTTCGCTCCAGAATTGAAAATTTGATAAGAATAAAGGAATAGAAATTAAGCTGTTAGAAAATTCTTTTAATGCCAATGGGCTCATGACTAAAAAAGCAAAAGGTATAGTGACAATCACTACCAGAAATAAGGCTGGCAAGATTCTCCTTGCTCTTCTTTCATAGAAATTTATTAAAGAAAATTCATTATTTATTTTTTCTTGAAGAATTAGAGAAGTTATTAAGTAACCGCTAATTACAAAAAAGATATCAACACCAATGAAACCTCCTGAAAAAAAATCAAAACCAGCATGAAATAAAATAACAGGTATAACTGCTAGAGCTCTTAAACCGTCTATTTCCTTTCTATAATCAAAGGTTTTGAAGTCATTCATCGGAAATACTCGTTTTAATAATCTTAGAAATTTCGAAATTAATTTTTTCTTCTGAATTTTCACAAAAAATCTCTTTGGAAAAATCTGACTTTAATTTAGACATTTTATTTTTTTCTATTTCAGAAATATTGCTATTAAAAAAATTGAGAAAATCTTCCTTTGATTCAAAATCTCTCATAAGATTTTTTGCAATATAATCCTCAAGTTCAAAATACCAACCTTTTTTATAAACCAACACTTCAGAAAATGGTATAGCTTCAATCAAAGCAGTTGAGTTAGTTCCGATAACAAATTCACATTTTTTAAAATAATAATAAATGTCTTTATGGTCATCTTGAATAACTCGCAAACGATTTGAGATATTTTGCAAGAGAGAATATTCTTCTTTCCATGTCTGATACTCTTCAGGTCTTAACTTGTAAAAAATTTTATAATCATCCAGCTCTTGATTTAAATAAAAAGCTAACTCTTGCAAGGCTTTCTTTGTAGTATTTCCATCTGAAATAAATAATATTGATTTATTTTCTTTATTGATAAATTTATATTCTTTCATTTTTTTATCAAAAAAAGGATTCCCGCCAACTCTGGTTAAATAATATTTATTGTAAGAAGATAATCTGAACCTACCCCATGCTAAGTAGTAATCTGATAAATAATTTTTATATTCTTGATCAATGAATTGGTTGTGATTGTAAAGGACATAATAATTTGAGAGCAATCCGTGCTGGAAGTCTACTGTTGGTATTTTTTTATTGAAGGCAACATTAATTGAAGCATTTAAAATACCATTATCGGTATAAATGATAATCTTTGGTTTAGAAAATTTAATAATTAATTTTACAAAAAAGGAAGTATATTGATTTCGTTTAAAGATTTGAGAGTAAATATCCTTCCAATTTAAATCGAGGTTATAATTTTTTTTTACCTGCTCGTTAAATGTCTTTTCTGAGTCTTTCCATTGTCTATCGACTAAATAAAATATTTTTGAAAGCCTAGTAAAAATTTTTAATAAATAGGATATGTCTATTTTATTTATTCCTTTAATTCTCAAATCAACTGATTGAGTATTAAGCACAGAAATTTCATAATTCTTTAAAGATTGAGTTAAATTCCATAACGAGGAATTTGTGTAATCTCCGTCAATTTCAACTCTTTTTGGACTTACGTTTATTATCAATATTTCACTCTTCTTAAAAATACCCTTTAAAGAAAATAAATCCTTAGGAAAAAGAAAAACATTCTTTAAAAATGACGTTAATATTTTTAAAACATCGAAATTTTTTTTTCTATCTAATGAAGTCCCTAAGGACAAATTTTTGTGACTGA
>MDTG01282944.1_pt1 | contig 11635 bp, 5 predicted proteins | sample 811421 | NCBI WGS metagenome assembly MDTG01 (sample SAMN05326645, study PRJNA326480) | marine metagenome | isolation source: seawater | place: Pacific Ocean: South East | collected 2011
GCATCTAAAATACGTATTTCATAACGTCGTCTTAGGTTAAAAAGGAGGCGTCTATATGCATAAAAAGCCAGTGCAGCAGTTCTCAAACCACCTTTACTTAATGCACCGGTACTCGAAGTTACCGTCGTGCTGTCTACCGACGAATCTACCAAATATTGCTCTAACGCTGCGTCATCTTTTAAATAAGTCTCTTTTTTTCCTTTGGAAATCTTATAAAGAGGCGGCTGCGCAATATAGAGATAACCTCTCTCTATCAATTCTCGCATTTGACGATAAAAGAATGTAAGTAAAAGAGTTCTAATGTGGCTTCCATCGACGTCCGCATCGGTCATTAAAACAATTTTGTGGTAACGCGTTTTAGATGCATTGAACTCATCTGGACCAATTCCTGTACCCAACGCAGTAATCAAAGTCACAATTTCGTTACTGGAAAGCATCTTGTCAAAACGCGCCTTTTCAACATTTAAGATTTTACCGCGCAATGGTAGGATTGCTTGAAATTTTCTATCGCGACCACTTTTCGCAGAACCTCCCGCGGAATCACCCTCTACGATATAAATTTCACAAAGAGCAGGGTCTTTATTTTGACAATCCGCAAGCTTACCAGGAAGGCTACCACCCTCTAAAACACCTTTTCTCCTCGTTAGTTCACGAGCCTTGCGAGCAGCTTCTCTTGCCCGAGCGGCTTCTAGTACTTTTTGACAAATTATTTTGGCCTCTTGTGGGTTTTCTTGCAACCAAGATCGAAAGTGCTCTGAAATCAAGCCTTCAGCCACACCTTTTACATCGGAAGAAACCAGCTTATCCTTCGTCTGGGAGCTGAATTTGGGATCCGGCAGTTTCACTGAAACGACAGCAGTTAAACCTTCACGCATGTCGTCACCAGAAATATTTGACTTGGAAGCAAGCTTCGCAAATTGTTGTTGCATATAAGCATTAAGTGTTCGAGTTAATGCTGCTCTAAATCCCGCTAAATGCGTACCACCATCTGGGTTTTTGATATTGTTTGTGAAACAAAATACATTTTCTTGATAAGCATTACTCCACTGCATTGCTAATTCTACTTCACAAACAGGACCATTCTCTCCTTCGCCCATACGTCGAGAACCATGAATAGAAATGGGTTCTTTATGTAAAGATGTTTTTGAACGATTAAGGTGAGTAACGAATTCTTTAATGCCGTCTTCATAAAAGAACTTATGCTCTTTGCCGTGTATCTCATCAAAAATGTGTACGTGGACACCTTTGTTTAAGAAAGCTTGTTCACGCAAACGCGCAGACAGAGTTTCATAATGAAACACAGTGTCTGAAAAAATCTGTCCATCAGGCTTAAACCGAATACGTGTTCCTGTCGTACTGGTTGGCTCTATAACCTCTAGGCCCGATACCGGTTCACCACGGGAAAATGTTTGTCGATGCAAAGACCCGTTTCGTTGTATTTCTAAAACGAGCTCTTCACTTAATGCATTTACAACGCTGACACCAACACCATGCAGACCACCAGAAACTTTATATGAGTTTTGATCGAACTTACCACCGGCATGAAGTACACACATAATGACTTCGCACGCAGGCTTGCCTGATTCGTGCATATCTACCGGTATACCGCGACCATTATCAGAGACGGAAATACTGCCATCGACGTGCATCGTTACCTCAACCGTGTCACAATAGCCGGCTAAAGCTTCATCAATAGAGTTATCGACCGCCTCATAAACCATATGGTGTAAGCCAGAACCGTCGTCAGTATCACCGATATACATACCGGGTCGCTTTCGTACAGCCTCTAAGCCTTCCAAAACTTTAATGGAAGATGCGTCGTAAGATGGTTTCTCTGAAGGGGGCGTTGCAGTCTCGGTTTCCATAGTCACCTGTCACTTTTTATGTAGCAATTTTTATTACCTTAACAGGCATTCAAAACAAGTGCGTAGGGGTAAAAAAACGATTGAATTTCGGTGATTTTTCGAGTTTTTTTGATAGATTTAACGTGCTGAAATTAGAGGTATTTTTAGTGACCGACACAACCGATACAACGCCCGCAAAAAGCACGCCCGCAAGGCGCGTAATTCCCGTTCTTTTTCAGGGACATGCAAGGCTGACCTGGGCGCTACTCGCCGTCATCTTATTGATCTTCACGCTAGAAGAGACTCTAGGCGGCAGCGAAATTGGCCCGGTTTTAGTTAGGCTAGGTGCCAATTTACCCTCTGATAACAGTATGGCCGCGCCCTGGCGGCTTATTTCAAGCATCTTTTTACATATCGGCTGGATGCATCTGGCAGCCAATTGCGTTGTTTTACTCTTTTTAGGACGCTTTTTTGAAAAGCTAGTAGGGAGTCAACGCTTCTTTCTCCTCTTTCTCTTTTCAGGTATCGCTGGTTCCTTTGCCAGCAGCCTCTTTTCAGGCGCAGATTTGAGCGCAGGTGCCTCAGGAGGACTTTGGGGCCTGCTTGGTGCATGCCTCGGACTGTCTCTTTTTCCGGGACCCGTATTTCCGTCCCCTTGGGTTAAGAGTTTCCGTAAAAACACCATCTTCAATTTAGGTCTCAATCTCTATTTTTCCACTCTCGCCAATATTGACTTTGCTGCGCATCTGGGGGGCGGTATTATGGGGCTTATTTTATTTGGCTCGGGCTTTCTAACGCGTGGCCTACCATTGCAGCCCCACTATCCGGTACCCCGCTTAATTAAGTTTGGTTTGTCTCGCGTCTTTTTATTGGCAGTACTTACAACCGGACTCGCTCTTATGATTCCCTGGCTCCAAAATAGACCCCAAGAGCTCTGGCAACCTGATATGAGCAAGACACAAAATCTTTCATTGGGTGATAAAAATGACCCCAACCCATTTAACCTGGTGTTTCAAAGCCCAAGTTTTCTCTCTCTCGCCTCAATTAATTCCGAACAAAAACCAATGCGACGTTTCGTGTTAGGTAACCTCAAAAAAGACCCGGTCATGCTGCTTGTCTCATGGCGCCCTCTCACGAAAACGCTCAACAATAAATCAGAACAAAAACAGGCAGCCCTAGAAGTATTAGAACACCAAAAGACTGTATCTCTTCCGAAGGAAGTAAGTATTCAAAAAGAATTTACATGGCTTGAAAAAGTTTACGACCCTTCTTGGTACCGAACTATAAAATGGAATAATGGAGTTGTTCAAAGTAATTACGCTCAAATGCAAAGCAATGCCCTATTGGAAATTCAGGTGTTATATTATGATATATTTACCGAACAATACGAACAAATGGGGCACTCCATTTTAGAATCTATTAAACTTCAACCCGTTTCTGAAAAAGAGTGAGCATGGCTCGTTTTCTTTTCATAGGGATTCAAGATGATCCACATCTGCTCGAGGTGGCGGACGCCCTAAAGCAAAAAGGTTGTGAGGTAAATATCGCCAACAGCAGAGCATTCGACACAGCGGATGTCGCCCCAAAAACGCTGTCGCAAAATACACCCTTTTGGAACGCAATATGGGTACGTTATTTGCCCCCACTCTTTCCAAGCGCAAAGGTTAATTTTAAAGCCCAAGAAATACAAAAACAGCGAGCGATCAGAAGCTTTCTAATCCAATGGCTCCATGAACAAAACACTAAAAATGTCCCGGTCTTCCCACAACTCTCAAATGGGACATACGACCAATATAAAAATAATGATTTAAGCTATGCAGAGCAAGCTGGCATAATAACACCGCAAACAAGATGTACTTTAAATATGGAAAGCGCGCTTAGTTTTATCAAAGACAAACGTAAAAACCTCATTGTGAAGCCTTTAATCGGTGGTGCATACGCAACTGATTTAGACCTCATCAATATTGAAGACTATTTCACAAAATGGGGCCCTTTAATATTGCAGGAAAGAATCTTTGGTCAAAATTGCCGTGTTCTGTATTTTGAGAAGCAACCCCTCAAAGCTTTCATCGCGCCACCTCTTGAAGAGGTTGATTGGCGGGAACGAGCATCCCTTTCATGGGAACACATTGAGCTGCCTCAAAAATTTCAAAACAAGCTCTTTCATTTCTTTAAGTTGAGTAAACACACAATGTCATCCGTGGATTTAATCGTGAACCCTGAGAATATTTATTTCCTTGAAGCGAACACGACTCCTTCTTGGTTTGACCTCCCCACAGTATACGCAGAAGAGCAAACACACCTGGTAGCTCAATTTTTCTTAGACGTCACCAACTCTTAATATTGCTGCGCTGTCTCTAAAACTTCTAGGTGTTTCAGAATGATGACCTTTGTTACCGCCTGCTGGTCAAATAAGATTGTTGCCCTGCCTAATTGGCCGCTCCCTTGAACACCTACTACTTTACCATTGCCAAAAATTTGATGGCGAACACGATCCCCTACACGAAGCCCAGAACTCGCAAGGGCGGCGTATCCTGGATCTAGCTCTACTCGCATTGATTCATCCTTCGAAGAAGTTTGGTGGCGTCGATCGAGCACTTTTTGCACAGCTCGCCGACGATGCGAGAAGTTATCGATTGTCATATCGCTGTAATCACCTGCATCCAAAAGCGGATTCGTTTTTTCACGCTTACGGTACAATAGATGTGTGTCGCCCCTTAAAACCAGAGGATCGATTTCAGTCAAAAACCGACTCGAATTGCGACGCTTGATCTCACCACGAACCATTCTACGCGCAGACCATGATAAAATTAGTTCTTTTTTTGCTCTCGTAACACCGACATAAGCTAGGCGGCGTTCTTCTTCAAGGTCTGACGGGTCTGCATCATCTGCTAAAGCACGTGAATGAGGAAAGCCATATTCTTCCATAGCGCTTAAGAAAACAATTTCAAACTCCAAGCCCTTTGAGGCGTGCAGTGTCATTAGATGAATACTCTCCTGAAAAGGTTCATTCTTTTTATTTTGCGCCTGTTCTGTAGCGAGTGTGGCATCAGCCAGGAATCCTAAGACGGCAGTATCACCATTCTCTGATTTGGCAGCGTCAACATAACTTGCCGCAGCAGATAACAGCTCTTCAAGGTTTTCCAGACGCTGATTGGCCTCTTGCGTTTGCTGAGCCTGTAAATGGTCACCAATTCCGCTTAATTCAATCGCAAGGCTCACTGCCTCTTTAGCATTTGGCGGGGATTCAGGAGACTTATCGAAAAGAGGTAACGTTAGACTATCATTGGAAGCCTGTGGGTAAATTTGTGTACGTAACTGTATTATTTTGCCAGTCCAGCGTGCAATTTTCTTACGTGTACCCGGTGCAATTTTAGCGGCGATGAGCTGTTCTTCGGCAGTCATAATTTGAAACAATGTATTCTGGTTTTTCTGCGCCTGAATGGAAAGTTTTTTAATCGTAGTCTGACCTATTCCGCGAGGGATTGCTGTCATCGCCCTTAATAAATCAACGTCCGACTGTGGGTTCACCGCAATTCGGAGCATCGCCAAGACATCCTTAATTTCTCTTCGAGCATAGAACCGTGTGCCGCCAACTAACTGGTAACTGATACCCGCCTTAAGAAGACTTTCTTCGAAATTTCTACTCTCTGCATGCGTACGTACCAAAATAGCAATTTCTTTAGGACGAACACCGCGCATTAAATATTCTTGAATCAAATGCGTCACTTTTTGAGCTTCAGCCCGGTCATCACGACAACGAACAAGTAGTAAGGGTGTGCCGCCTTCGGTCATCGCTTTTAAATTCTTACCTAAACGTTGTGTATTTTTCATGATCATACTATTTGCCGCTTGCAAAATAGAATGAGTAGAACGATGATTTTCTTCAAGCTTAATAAGGCTTGCCCCTTTTAGCTTTTTAATAAATTGTTTCATATTGTCAGCGACCGCACCGCGCCAGCTATAAATACTCTGGTCATCGTCACCAACAACAGATACCGAATCGGTATGACTTGCATGGCCATAAACGATCTGTGCCTGAATTGGGTTAGTATCTTGGTATTCATCGACCAGCAAATGATGTATTTGTGAAGCAAGGCGCTGCTTCGCTCCTTCATGCTTTAGCAATCTGTGCCAGCCCACTAAGAGGCCACTAAAATCCAGGGCTCCCATTTGTTTTAACGCTGCTTCGTAGGCGTGGAACACACGTACACATTTCACCATAAAGGGGTCTTCGCTTTTTAAAAGATGCGACGGGGGGCCCTCTGCTTCATGACGCCAACTTTCAAAAAATCGCCAAGCAACTCGATGATCCGCATTAACATGAGCCCCCGTATCCCGTTCCCAAAGCTCTTTAACCAAACGTAGGGCATCATCCTCATCGTAGATCACAAAATCAGGAGAAACCCCGATCAAATAGCCGTAACGTCGCAACAATCTTGCAGCGGTTCCATGAAAAGTACCTAATTGAACGCGCCGACCGGCTCCTGGCACCAACTGCTCAACCCTATCGGCCATTTCTCGAGCTGCTTTATTAGTAAAAGTCACCCCTAAAATATGCTCAGGGTAGACCTTCTTCTCAAGAATAAGCCATGCTATTCGGTGAGTTATCACCCTCGTTTTACCCGTGCCCGCACCGGCAAGAATACACATCGGGCCAAAAGAAGAAGTGACCGCCTGCCATTGGGTTTTTGTAAGCAGGTTTTTAAAATCCATTCGAAAAAATGACCTTTTGTTACGTTGGGATGACCTAAAAACAGGGTATAAGTGTTCAGTATCCTTAATCAGGGTAAAAATCCAGTCTTATTGGACTTTTGAAGCACCTTCTCTTGGAAAATAGATGAGAAAAGAGCTACAAAGATATCTATCTAATTCAAGAAGGTAAGATGACATGAAAACCTCACGCACTAAAAAGGGTTTCCTAGCCTTGGCGCTGTTTTTAATGGCCGCTATAATAGGTTGCGATGGCTGCGATGAAGACCTGGTTGAAGTTCAAAGCAGAATGACCCTCGATCCACTAGAGGTAGAGCTTAACCCGGTTCCAGTAGCTGCTGACACCCTCATCCTATTCGAAGTAGGTAATCCATCTAGTGTCTCAATCAATATTGAGGAAGTGAGCTTTTCCGAAGATAGCGATCCTGCTTTCGAAATTATAGCCCAACCCGCCTCCGTCTCACCTAGAGACAATGAAACAATCCAAGTTAAAGTTCGGCCTATGTTCCCCACTACCATTGAAGCAACGCTCACAGTAAAAAGCAACGCAGATACAGATGCGGAACTGCAGGCAAATATTAAAGTGACCTCATTAGACATGGGTCTACCCGATATCGAAGTAGACCCAACGTCCGTCGTCTTTGCGGAAGTCGCAAGTTTTGACGTAGCACGCGCACAAGTTACCGTCACCAACGTAGGCGCACGAGATCTTCTTTTTGATGACTTGAGCATCACATGGTCACAAATATCCCTACCGCCTCCCTCTGTTGCAGAGGGTGACGCTGGTCCACCAACAAATCTCAATGGTGACGGTGGCATGCTTAACGCTGTAACAGATGGAGGCACTACTTCATCGGTAACACCAACGAGCACTGATGCCGGAGCAGTCTCATCGAGTAACCTCAACGAAAACAACGGTAATAACTCAAGTTCGACCTCCGCAGACGGAGGCACCACCGCTGTAAGCCAAGAAACGCCCCCTTTTCGATTGTTGACATCTGTGCCCAACGCGTGGCCACTGCCTCCAGGTCAAAGCCTTACCTTAGACCTGGCATTTTCACCTGAAATGGCGGCTGCTTATACCGGAGAACTACACATTCGCACCAATGATCCTGATGAATCATTGGTTTCGGTTCAGCTCAGTGGGCAGGGTTTCGCGTGTCCTGTGGCGGTTGCTAAGTTCTTAGATGAAGAAGACGTAGGCGGTCTGGAACCATTAGATACCATCCGTTTAGACGGAACCGATAGTTACGCACAAACCGCAGGCGGCAGCATTAGTGAATATGAATGGCGGCTCACTCAACGCCCCGTAGGCTCAACAGCCATTCCTGTCCCTACCAGTGCGCGTGCACAAATCACTTGTGATCTTGCTGGTGATTACGAGGTGGCACTTTCGGTTAATGACAATCGTGGTCTTCGTTCTTGTTTTGATGACTTGATACGCTTCTCGTGTATCCCAACAGAGGAGTTACACATTCAGCTCGTCTGGGATCACCCTTATGCGGATATGGATTTACATTTGCTAAAGGAAGCAGGCCAAGTTTTCGACCATGAAAGCGATGTCTATTTCTCGAACCGGGAACCGGAATGGTACCCAGAAACGCCCGAAGCGAATCCCATATTAGATTTAGACGACAATCAAGGTTACGGTCCCGAAAATATCAATATTGAAATGCCGCTTCCTGGCAGCAAGTATACAATCTATGTTCACTATTGGGACGCACAAACAGATGGAGATGCTTTTGCCATCGCTACCGTTCGCATCTATGCTTATGGACAAATTGTGACTGAGCACCAACTCGCTTTTGAATCAGATGAAACACTTTGGCAAGCAGCCGAGATAATATGGCCTGCAGAGGTCGATGCCGGTATCGACCCCGTTCCAACTGTGAATGTATTTAATAGCACCCTTGAATATCCGAGACCCTTTTAGAAATATATGAAGGATAGCCTGATGAACCACCTTTTTAAGCCTTGGCTTTGCGCGCTTCTCGCAGCGACTTTTGCTTTCGCAGCATGCAATAATAACGATACAAGAGCTCTTCCAAAGCCGCCGCAACAATGTGAGGTCGATCGCGACTGCCTTTCTGATGAATCGTGTAAAGAAAATATTTGTGTGCTCAGAGACTCCTGCGAAGCCGATGAAGACTGTCCCTCCACGGCATGGTTTTGTGCTTATCCCGCACAAAGATGTGAAATGAGAGCTGGTTTTGCGGAAGAGTGTTCCGATGAAGACCCTTGCGAGCCTGGTTTTTTCTGTGCCTTAGGAAAGTGTAGAGATACGCAGAATTCTATTCCATGCGCACGCCGAACAGATTGTCCGCTAGGTCAAATATGCGATCGCAGTACTTTTTACTGTATAGAAGAGGCTCCTTGCACGCTTGCTGACGTTTATCCGGAGCTCGCTTGTGAACCGAATGAAACTTGTGACCAAATCAGTGGTCTTTGTCGCGGGGATAGCTCTGGCGAATGTACGCAAGAAACCGTCGAAGAAGATTGTGGCCCTAATAGATATTGTGATGCAACAAGCCGTTGCGTGCAATGCTTAGATGATAGTCATTGTGGCGCGGGCTTAATCTGTAACTCTCGAGCTGGGCGCTGTGAGTCAGAAGACCTATGCTACGACGATGCCGATTGTCCTCCACATCTCTTCTGTGACCTTGCTACCGCGTTGTGCCAAGTGCCACCGCCAGCCTGTGAGGATGATTTCGATTGCGAAATTGCCGAAATCTGCAATCGAACTACCGGTCGATGTGAACTTTTAGAAGGTGTTTGTATCGACGACTATCTAGAAGACGCAGACTCCCCGAGTAACGCAGAAGAGGTGAACTTTGCCGAAGACTCAAACGAGCGACTTTATGACGGACTCATGTTGTGCCCTGATGATGACGATCTTTTTTCCGTCAACCTAAGCGCCGGAGACAATCTGCACGTAGAAGTTACCAACACTGATATCAAAGCTCGCGCAACGCTTTGGCTCTTAGACAGTGCCGGAGAAACATCTCTTCAATATGTCGAAGCGCCCCCACGGGGCGACGGGACGATTGATTACCTCTCAGACATTGATCAAACTGTTTATCTTCGACTCAATGCGCTCTTGGGCTCAACAGATTACAACCTCAACATCTCAATTACTCAAGAAACACCTTGCCTAACGGACGACTACGAAACGCAAATAGGCAATGATCTTTACACAAACGGCTACCTGCTACCTACGGGGAACGAATCCGATCAGCTCAGCGCAGCTATTTGTACCGACGATGTGGATCACTACATCTACACGCTAGCAGCAGGAGAAGCTGTTACGGCGACACTTTCTTTTGATGGAGCACAAACAGATTTAGACCTCGCGTTTCTTAAGAGTACCAACGGTGACGTCATGTTTAGCTCGTCGGGAATCGCCGACCAAGAAGTACTTACGTATCGCGCACAAGAAGCCATGACCATCGTCGTAAGAGTCAAGGCGTATCACAACAATAAAGGCGACTACACTCTCATCTTTAATCGTGAACCGGCCTTTGTTTGTCCAGCAGAACAGGTCACCACACAAACTCTCGATCTCACAACCCCTTATTCCAGCCCCCAAACTGCACTTTGCATGGATACGCCGCTCGTCTATACCGTAACAGTGGAACCCTACCAACGTGTTGTCGCTCTGACGAACTTTAATAGTGCTGATCTTACCTTGGGAATGGCGGTATTATCTGAGGATGAAACCCAGACCTACAGAGAGGCAATATACCGTACAGGGCAAGGCTCGATTACTTATCAACCTTGGAATACTGAAACCGTAAAGATTAAAATATGGGGCCATGTCAACACACAAGGCAATACTGATATTAATATCTTCTTAGAGCCACAGCTCGAATGTATACCAGATATAGCAGAACCAAACGATCTCACTTCAACTGCTACAGCATTACCCGAAACAAGTAGTTGGCTAACATTATGCGAAAATGATGAAGATGTATTTCTCATAGAAGCCATAGAAGACAAAGTGATTAATGCACGTATTGAATTTGTTCATGCAGATGGTGATTTAGATCTTATCCTTTGGGGAGTCGACGGAACGCAAATACTTTCAGCCTCTGATTCCACAAATAATTTTGAAGAAATCGCGATCACCGCACCCGTCACTGGTACTTATTATTTAAGAGTCTTCTCGTTGGCGAATAACATAGCCTCTCGATACACTCTCTCTGTACAACTTGAATAGCCTATTTTACGATCCAGGCATCCAAACTTAATGGTAAATATTTGAGCGTTTGAACACTTATAGTAAAGGTTTCCGAGCGCTCCGAGGATGAACCAAGAACATCCTCTTCTTTTTTATGTAAAAATAGCGCTCCTAAGCGCTTACCCTTAGAGTCGTAAAATGACATTTTGGTTGTCCACTTTTCTAATGGGGCACTAGCTAAGGGGGCTTCTCCATGGGTCGGAAGTAACAGCGTCTCCCCCTCAATATATGCAAAATGCTTCAATGAACGATACATTACTTCCTCTTTGACCATTGCGGGTTGCGGCGCAAGCATCACAAACTCACCATGCTTTTTTTCTAGAATAAGGTGACCTAATCGTTGATCCCATATATCCCACCGACGAACTTTATTAAGCTGAAAAGAAAATAATCTTTTATCTACCACATCATTAAGATCGAAATCTAACTGTAAAAACTTATCTGAAGCAAATCTCCCAACCCAACGCGCATCACTCCGTACAACGTAAAAAGCACCTGAAGCCTCTAAAATTGGACTCATCATTATCTCTACTGGGCTGTCCCATTTGGGATTAGTCAGTTTAAAAGTATAAACAGGTTTGTGAAGTCCCCATTTTTGCAGTTTATTCTCGTGCTCCTCGCTCACCATTTCTGTTAATTCTGTTTCACTAAGCAAAGCGACCATTTGTCGCATTCTCTTTTCATCAGCCGCACCTTTTACGGGTTTTTGCAAATAAAATGGACTACCCCGGTTTCCAGCAAGACGAGGTGTTTTTATAACCTCAAACGAAAAGCTCGGTCCCCTTTTAGCCGTCCGATAATATGAAATAGTCGTATTTTCCTCACCGGCTCTCGCCCACAA
>MDTG01386014.1_pt1 | contig 11635 bp, 11 predicted proteins | sample 811421 | NCBI WGS metagenome assembly MDTG01 (sample SAMN05326645, study PRJNA326480) | marine metagenome | isolation source: seawater | place: Pacific Ocean: South East | collected 2011
GCGGTGGCGGTGGTGGCGGTGGCGGTGGCGGCGGTGGCGGTGGGTGGCATAACGGCATTCACCATCCGTGCAGTGCAGAGCTACTGTGGCCGGGATTTGAGAGCGGGTGTCTCGAGGTCTTGCTACAGTCGCTACAAGTTCACCGACAACAAGTTTCCGGAGTACTGCCACGGAATACTGCTGGAAATGCAGATATTTGAACACTGTAGGATAGATCGGTGTACCGTTCACGTCCGGGCCGTAAGAAATATGACGCACAGTCTCTCTGCACTGCTCCCTTGAATCGCGGCCACAGAGTCCGACCAGTGAGCCCGATGGTCGACGTGGCACAGCTTCGTATTGAGCTCGCAAACGCCAAGCGAGATGCATCGAGGTTCCGGCGCGGCATGTTTGCCGCCAACCGCGCGCAAGCGCAGCTCGAAGTCGCACGCGGTGTCAACGCGGCCCTCGCTGGCAACGCCGAGGGCGCGCGTCGCCATGCCGGAAACGGCAACGGTATCGAACCCTACAGCCTCAACGACCAGGCCATGCGCCTGGCAGGGTTTAAAGCGCAGCTGGACATGAATAGGGGCGAGGGGTTCGCGAACATGGTGGACAACGCCAAGGAATTTCTCAAGAACTACTCGGCCACTACCGAGGAGCACGTGGAGGGTTCGGAGGCGCAGCTCCAGTTTGAAGCAGTTTCGTCGGTGGTCAGGGGCGCCAAGGCGCAGTGCGGCGAGATCGCCTGCATCATCTGCCATGAGCCGATTAGCAAGGAGAAGATGTTCCTCGGCAAAAATTGCTACCATCTTGTCTGCTCTGACTGCGTGCTGCAAGACGCGCGGCACAACGCGCCGTTGATGGGCGATTTCACCATATGGCTGTCGCAGATGGACGGTACGCGTCTCGAGAACCCGGAGAAGATCGGGCAGTTCCCGGCGACAGGTAAGAGTCGTTGTCCGCAGTGTCGCGACGCGGACTTTTGCGACAAGGCTTTTTTTGGCGTCAACGCCAAGGCCCGCGATCAGGTGCTAAGCGGCGCTCTGACCGTCTTCGTTGGCGAGCTTTCGCCGGAAGAGGAGATACTCCAAGAGCGCAAGAATATGCACCTCTACGTCCTCCGAGCTGGGGACGACACTAAGAAGATGCTCGTGGCCGCTCGCGTGCCGTATGACAAAAACAATAAGCTTCGAGCCTTTGGGCCCGCGAATGGCTCCTTTTCCGCATTCAATTCAACGCACTTGTTCAAGGACGCTGGGTGGAAGTGGGACCGCGACGGCTCGGTCGTCGGCGGCCGCGCGTGGTACAAGGATGTCGAGTCGCAAGAGCCCACTGACACGGATGTGGGTGGCAAAGCGTCGTTGCTTCCAGAGTTTGATGAGCTCCCAGCCGGCGCGGTGCTCCGCAAGACCTTTGGAAACTCCTGGACCATCGATCTGCCTTTTCAATGTATGACCGATCAGGGTCGCGCGGCGCACGTCGCGCGCACTCGCTGGACCGAGTCACAGAACGCGGAAAAGAAGATGCGTGCGGATGCGAAGCGTAAGGCACAGACCCAACTCCGCGTCGCACAGGAAAATGTCGAGGATGCAACAGTGACGACCACGGTGGAGACGCTGGCCGCCACCGTCGCTGCCCGCTCGGCGGCGGGCGCTCGTGTTGAAACGTATGAGGTCCCGGCAGCAGACAAGAAGAAAAAGAAGAAGTCCATGAAGCGCGCCCGCTCTGTGATCATCCCGGCCGAATCGGACTCGGACGATGAACCGGTCGTGCCAGCCCAACATTCGACTGCTGACTCGTCGGAGTGGGAGTCGGAGTAGGAGTCGTCTGCATCTCGTATTTCCATAACTTTTACATTTTTCTGAAACCGCTCGTTTCCAAAAATTCTTGGCAGATTCCAATTTGCAATCTTGCCCTCGGAGTTGGAATTCTGTAACCGGCCGTCCTCGTCCGGACAAATCACGCCTCAATCTCGCCCACACAATTTTGGTAACAGACGAGCGGCAAACTTGCTAGTTATCGTAACCGATACCGTTGGACACAAAACGTCGGTTACAGCAACGGGCAAGTTTGACATTGAGGCGGTATTTGATCGGACGGGGACGAAGGTGGGCTATCGTACTGCACCAGAGAAGGCGTCTTCATCTCCATCGGTATGCTCGCCGTAGACAACTGTATGGACACCGTCGGAGCACCCTCTTCCTCGCACATCGCATCCTGCGGCTCCTCTTTTTTGCGGTACACCAAAACTGCCACGCCGACCACCGTCATGACGAGCGCCGCGACGAAGACTGCAAGTCGCCACGCCGGAATTCCCACGAGGTCTCCGTAGAACGCGGAGCCGGCGAAGACGCTGCTCACGATCAGTATGCTTTGGAACACCGCCGTGCTCACGCCCACATTCGCCGACGCGATGCACATGGTCATGTTGTGCAGCAACACGACGGCCGCCACGATGAGCAGCGCGAATGCTCGCCAGAGGTGTGCGTTGCGCCACGGAAAGTTTGCCCAGGCGGAGGCGGCGCCGTCGATGATCGCCGCGCCCGCGCTCAGGCTCGCAATGAGCTTGAGCATTGTCTGCGTGATTCCAGAGGATATCCCGCCGGCGAGCCCAGTCACGATAGTCGTCTTAATGGATGTTCTTGCAACAACCTCGCTGTAGACGACCGAGTACGACACTGCCACCGCCACCCCCCAAACCACTTGGTACGCCACGAATGGAGGCGCGTCAAACTCTGCGAAGAGCACGGCCGAATCGATTTGCGGTGGGGGCTTCGGCCCAAGGCCCCCTATTAAGCCGACGCTCACGACGACTACGCCCAGCGCCACCCACTGAAACCAGTCCAAGTACTCCCTGAATCCCATCTTCCCCGACCTGGCGATCAGCGCCGACACCACCATCGCCACCCCTCCGAACGGAGCGATCACAGACACCGGAACGAAGGCGAAGGCGACGGAGTCGAGCGAGGTGTTGACGACGGTCACCAGAAAAAGCCCTCCGAGGTAGCGCGGCCTGCGGTAGAAGGGACGGTGATTCTCGCGCAGGCCGCTGGCGCGAATCAGATTCAAGCCAATCGCTGAGAAGACGCTACCAATGAACACACACAACAGTCCAAGCACCTCGTACATCTCCGCTAACCCGCGTCCTCGCGGAGGCGGCGGTTCGGTACAACGTGTCGCACATATGGCCTCTGACGGCTGGCTAGCGGCGCAAAACGTAAATCAGGTGTGGTTGTCGGCCGATCCGAATGCTCATAACGAACAAGTGCCCGCGCAGGCGTTCTTCCGCGCATGTGTCACACTTTCAACGATCTTCGACTTGCTGACTGGGATGAGCGTGGCGAAAAACGCGATGATGGACAACCTCAAAAAAAGCGCGGCGCATTTCTCAACCAGTGACGAGGAGCTCACCGTGCAGCAGGGCATCGGAGAGGAGGCTGAGCGACTCGGCGGCACCGCGGCGATGGCGGATCAGGCTTCCTTGATTCACCAGCTTACTTGGCTTCTGCGCGGCGTCGCCTTTGTTCGTGGCATCGTGCACGAGATGATCGACCACCCGGAGGCGACAATGACCACGTGTGTGCGATCTGGCTACAACAGTTCGCTCAAGATCCATCACCCGATGGCGGTGCAAAGCATGGTGTGGCTATTGGCAAAGGCCGCGCCGAACCGCGCGAAGTTTGAGGCGCTCCTGGGTACACAGGGGCTCGCGGAGCAGCTCTCGAAGCTCGTGCCCGTCGTAGACCGCGTTGTCAATTCCGTGCAAGGCGCGCTAGATGTCGCGACGCGTTAACCGCGGAGTGCCTGTGTATTCGGAAAGGGGGTGTGGGGTGGCGATGCGCGCGTTCGCAGTCGCGACAGGAAATATGGGCTATGTGGAAGCCCTGGAGGCCTCGTGTGTACAGGCCGGTATTCAGCTCAAGTTTCTTGGTATGGGAGAACGATGGCGTGGGTTTGTTTGGGCCAACTCTTTGATTCGAGAGGAGCTCGCAAAGATGCTCGTGGAGTACAGCGACGAGCTCGTGCTGATGCTCGACGGGTACGACACACTCGTGTGCAGCCACGCCAACGATCTCGCCGACGCGCACCATGAAGCGTGCAAAACCGACGGACGGGATCCACAGACTACTGTAGTCGTCGCGCCGGAGCACCATACACAATGGTGCTCGCCAATGTTTGATGCGGTGTACCATCGCGCTGGAAAAAAGCTATTTCACGTGGATATCAACGCACCTTACGTCCTGAATGCGGGCGTGCGCCTCGGCAGCGCGCGCGCGCTCCTGACGCTCATCGACCGCATAGTCGTAGAGTCAGAGAAGACAGGCATAACGGACGACCAACGTCTTCTCAACGAGCTTTTCTGGTCGTCCGAAATCTTCAAATCGGTCAATGTGACGGTTGACATCGTCGGAGCTGTGGCGTACTGCCACGCCAACCGCACGTTTCTTTCTTTTACGCTGTGGCAGACCATTTCTCACAACAGGCACCACATCCATCACGAATCGCATTTTACGTTCGAGAAGAAGTCTTTACACTTGAAGCGCAATGGGAGAAGAGTCGGAGTCGTTCACGGAATCGCCAATGCCGACATTGATCAGCTGGTTCAACATATTGTGCCCGACGCGCCGCTACCAACACGCAGGAAGCCTATTACACAGCTTTCTTGGCGGGTAAGCATTGTGCTCGCCAAGTTCGTCGTTTTGTTGATTATGTTCGCCGCGGCTATCAACCTGCAGAGGTCCACAGGGGGTTCTTGAACGCTGGCAGGGCCGGAGTGCGAGTGGGAGTGGGAGTGGGAGTGAGAGTGAGAGTGGAAGTGGGAGTCGTCCGCATCTCGTATTTCCACTACTTTCACGTTTTTCTGAAACCGCTCGTTTCCAACAATTTTTGGCAGTCACGCGTGCGCCCGTGTTTCGCGTGTGACGGACGACACACTATTAGTCGGTGTACTTGTAGCCTGCCGATCAGCGTGCTCAAGCTACGTCTCTCACAGACCAGTTTGGTAAAAATAAGGACAAAGTCTGCTTGCACAGAAGTTGCACGTGCGGTGCAGCCGCACTCCGCAAAAGTAAGCATGTTCATCATCCGCGACGGGAAGCTCTGCCGACACGTGCGGCAGCTCAACACCGGTGCTTTGTTGTGATCTACGGTGTGTAGCTTCTTCCGTGGCGCGGCGTGCCTGGTACCTACCCAGTACCACAAGTCCGGCGATCGTGAGCACCACACCGGGCGCCCAGAATAATAGTCGGTCAATCCACGGTGTGCCATCAAAATCGTCGAATATCACGATGCCCACCGTCGCCGTGAGCGTTACCATCATCGAGGCGTAGATGGGCAGCACATAGTTTGTTCCGCCCGCTCCCATTGTGATGTTCAACGAATAGATTTGTAAACACGCACACGGAAACAATCCAACTGTTGATACCCAAAAAATTCCGTAGCGCAGTGGCACCAGGTCACCGGAAAACACGGTGCGCAGCGTCGTCATGACGATTTTGAACATGCAAAGCGAATACGAAGCGAGCCATGCGGACGACATGCCGGAAATAGGCGCCGAGATCGGGTGTTGCGGCGACGGTCGGAATCGCGCAAAGCATCGGTCAAACATGTGTATCACACACCACGTGAGTGCGAGAAACCAACCACTGGTGCCGTAAATCAGGTGTGGCCAATCGAGCAACCGCTGCGACGTCTTCCAGAGATCGTCTGCCGTGAAATCTTCCTTTGGTTTTGGACCGTAGATTGCCGCGATGGTGATGCCTGCAGTAGTCAGGCCCATGAACACACCCTCGATAATTGAAAACTTCTCCTTCTTGACCCCAAAAATACCAATCCAAGAAAACCACGCCCCGAAAACAATCGTCAATCCACACAACGGAGCGAGCAGTGTAAGCGGCGCAAGCGCCAAGGCTATACTCGTCAGCACAACCTCGCACAGCAAATTGGACCACGCACCGATGAAGAAGTACTTACGCTGGCAAAACGGCAGCTTCTTCTCGCGCTCCGTCGATAGACGCACCACCATCAGGGCTGCCGTCGATCCGAAGGACGATAGCACTGCAGAGGCGAAGCCCACCCACACAAATGGGTCGTTCAGTTGCAGCTCCAAAGCAGAAGAATTGGACATTGCGTTTGCTTCTTCTCTTAACACATGTCACGGGTGCAATTCCACCAATGAACGCATGTATAGCGTTGTGTCGCCCGAGTTGCGTCGACACATACAAACAGATAACCCCACCAACTTGCGCTAAGCGGACGCATGCGTACTCCCGCGTTCCTTACGGGACGGAAGACACACTACTTGTCGGTGTACTTGTATTGTGCGCCGACGTTTCGCGTGGTACGGGCGCAAATACTTCAGTCGGTTGATTTGTAAAGCTTTCACGCAACACTGGCCTCACTGGGTCTCGAACAATTCACGAAAGATGGCGACGACGACAACAGTGAGCCGGCGCCTTTTTGAGGAAGCTGCGATCATTCACAATGCCATTGTTAGTGGACAAGAGTCTTCGCAAGTGCACAATCTTTTTAGCTCCTATATTGAGTTATACACGTGCGTGTACAGTAGTTGCAGAGCAGACAACGACATCAATGGCTCAAACATGTACAAACTGGTGAACGAACTTGCGTCAACACACATACTTCCTAAAGGGCCTGGGCGTGACATTTTCGTGAAGTACTGGGGCCATGTGTTCAGCTACGTAAACAGATTCTACGTCAAAAGGCTCTCGCTCTTACCCGTCGAAGAAGCGATGGTTGAGAGTATGGACAACTCCGTTGCGCGCACACACCACCTGAGGCGCCTATTTCGGAGATGGTCTCTCAACGAAAGGCTCCTAGGACCCTCATACGCCGACGGCGGCGCGGCGAAGAAGCGGGCATGCGAATGGTGGGCCCAAAACATCGAGACGCTCAAAAAGCGGCGACGCACACAAAAACCGTTACAGTAACGGGCAAGTTTGAGATTGAGGCGTGATTTGCCAGTGCAAGACTGTGCAGACAAAACTCCAACTTTGGCGGCAAGATTGTAAACTGGAATCTGCCAACAATTGTTGGAAATAAGCGGTTTTGGAATGGTAAAAGTTGTGGAAATGCGAGATCTGAGAAACATGGCCATTGTCAAAAAATCAAGCAAAGCATTTTCCAAAAGTGGAACGTGCGTGGAAGTAAATCGCAAAAGTTGTGGAAACCGTTTCAATCAAAGGTTACGCCGTGGCCTCCGCTATGCTGAGGCGGTTGCAACGGCACACTCCTAGCAACCCAAAAAGCCATGGCCACGTGCAATTCGTTTGCCGTGGTACTTGTTCCCAACTTTTATCACACGCCGGCTATATCAGAAACACCGGAGGTCAGGCCGGTTCACGTTCGAAACGATTTATTGAGGCCGCAGCTTGTTCGGTGTCCGTCTCACCGCTCCATCAGTTCTGCATCTTCATCAGATTCCTCCGTTGCATCGGAAACTAGCGTCATGGCCAAGTTTGCTGGTAAGCGCGCGCACCTGACGAGTGGTATTGCGAAGCGCCCTTCCCAGCCGACCAGTGTGGCGAAACTATACAAACCGTTCGCGGTCAAAAGCAAAAATGCGTAAAGTTATATTTTGGCGTGAGGCTGTTATGCTGTCCGCATCGGGTCGCTAAAGGGGTAGCATGTTGTATGTCGAAGCATATTGACACCAAACGGTATCCCTTTCTGCGCACACACGAATCTCGGCCACAGTCCCTCGCCGAGCCACACAGTCGACTCGACTCGGCGTTGCTCACTTGCCAACCCATGAGATCGCCTTCGCTCGCGCCGCCAAAATCACTACCCGAAAACAACTCAAACAATGACCCGTTTGTGGACCCGCGCGAACCTTCTGATTTCACTCGAACAAAGCTGTTTCCCGGGATGTCTGAATGTACGGAGACAAAGAACTTGATGAGGAACTTTGTTTTCAAGCCGGACCACAGTCAGTACGCCAAGATCAAAACATGCTACGACTGGGACCCGAGCAAATCCTTTCATGATCTTCTTGGCCCAGATCTAAAGGTGGATTTTTTTACGATGGGTCGCGCGGTCTTCCAGGACAAAACCAAGAACCATCAACCGCTTTTCCCTTGCTTTGCCGAGTGCACGTCCACCAAAGACCATTCTCGTGTAACCTCCATCGTTTTTGTGTCAATATTGGTGAAGAAACCAAAGAACCTGCGTCCGGAAAAGCCGCTTATGTGGAACCAACACGACAGGTGTGCTCGGTCATTCCACCTACACTACAGCGACGCGTGTGGTTTGCTGGAGGCGATGGAAGACGGCCCGCCGGGGTGGTGCCCACCAGACGGCGGAAACGGCTCGGAAAAGGAACGTAAGGAGCGGTGCGACCGCGTGATGAGTTACTGGAATTCGCTGGCTGGCTTAGTGGAGTTTTTTTCTACCACGTTTCCAGAAGCCAACTTCGCGTGGCTTCCGAGCACTCTTCCACCATTGTCGAAGAAATTTTCGTTCCATTTTGTGACAGCGGCTCCGGGTGACGGTTCTATGAGTGGTCAGATCGACTGGCACCTTGATGAGCTATGGCCGAAGCTCGAGCTCGGCATCGGAGACATGGACAAGAGTTTCAGTGCATGGAGGCAGCAGCTTTCCAAACTGCAGTCAGTGGCGCGCGAGCGTCCCAGTGCCGATCGAAACAGCATCATTGAGACGATCACCGACGCAATGTCTTCAATTTCAAATGGAAGCCGTCACTTTCTCGCACCACTCGGCGACTCCGAAAAGAAGACATCCGAGGCGATGCCGCCAACCACGGCGCCATCCGAACCTCCCAAGCCGTCCAGCGCTCCCAAGCCGTCCAGCGCCCCCAAGCCGTCCAGCGCTCCCAAGCCGTCCAGCGCTCCCAAGCCGTCCAGCGCTCCCAAGCCGTCCAGCGCTCCCAAGCCGTCCAAACCTCCCAAGCCGTCCAAACCTCCCAAGCCGTCGGAGGCCAGTTTGACTAAAAAGGGTGCACAGAAACGTGGGCGCAAACTCGTCAACTCCGAGGCTTCTGAGTCTGATCGCGACGAATCTAGCGAAATGGAGGAATCCAGTGAAGGCTCCGAGGAGGCGAGCTCCGGTGATGAGTCGGAATCGAAATCCGGCGGTCCAACGACATCGCGACCGCGCAAGAAGCGTCGCGTTGTCAGCGACTCGTTATCGGAGATCGACTCCTCCTCAGACCCCAAAACTTCGGAAAATGACGATTCGTCGGACCAAGAATCAGACCTATCGGGTTCTGATTCGGGAAACTCCCCGTTGTCGCGCACTGGGCGCACCTCCGGAGCGGGAAAGGTACTACCCGTCAAGAAACCGCCGGGTTTGGCTTCCGATGACCTGATTCCATCGAAAGAGAGTGGTTCGATGCGGGAGGATCGTATCAAACCGGCGAATACAGCGCGCGACACACTTTCTCGTAGCGCGACTGGAATGATTCGCGAGGTCAAGAACGTCCTGAAAAACGACGCGCACGGCTCTCTAGAAGGTGGTGAGTATGAGCAGTCACGGCAGGAGTTTTTGGAGCTGGTGGAGCTGACGTCCACGGCACTCGACGAGTACGCGACCGACGGCGAGTCCAAGCAGGGTCGAGTGTTGATCGAGAACCTCGTGGAAATGTGCCAATTCCTTACCATGCTCGTGCGTACGAAGCAAGCGCAGATCGACCGCGACGCCAAGATGGACAGCGCCACGGGGTGTAAAATTGGCATGCTCGCCACAGATTCCATGCTTGACATCTGCTCCAAGATGGAGCAAATGCACGAATCTTATACCGCGGCGAGCAGCGCGCTCGGAAACTGCGCGGTCTTCACTTCGCAGTTGCAGTCGGACGTTACGCGCTTCACGACAGCCATGTCGGCGCTCACCAAGAACCTCCCGCAAGCCTAGAGCGTACCCGCTTCGAAGACACGCTACACAAACACACACACACACAAAGCCCCGTACTTGCCTTGAATTGAAGTGGTTGAGATGGGAAGAGCGGGCGATGAGCCTGTTTAGGGAGCTGGCTTCCTCGCGGACGTCTTCCGCAAACCATAACAGAAACGCCATGGGACCGAGTTGCTCGGTATTGTGCCGTTTTGTAGTTGGTGTGTGGCCGGTTGGGGGTGGTTACGTACGAGAAAACTGTAAATGGGATAAGCGTTACTGTTTGTAGTTTCGCGAACACCTACGCAAACTCGTCTCGCCGCAACCCATCTACACACGCGCTCACTCTCACACAGCCTCCATACTCCTCGATATGGTTTCGCATCCACGGGAGGGGGCGTTTGTGTGCGGACAGAGGGCCACCAGAGCGGCCTCAACATACGCCGCAGACGCTGGCGCGCGTTCGTACGCGTTGGCCTTGCCCGGAGCGGTAGACACACGGTCATACAGAAAGCGCTGCCGCTCGGCCACACGCGCGGCGTTCGCCTCGCGGTCTACTTGGTCGATGTGCGCTTCGTTGCGCAGCATGTCTTGCTCTTTCATCGCGCGCGCGCGCTCCGCTGCGTGGGTGCGCTCCGCTGAGAGCACCGCGTTCATCAGACTTTTGGATACTTTGCGCACATCGCTCCACGTTGTGTCGGCTGGAAGAGTTCCGTGTTTTTCCATGTGATCGCAAATTTCGTGCAAATGTTTCGACATGCTTATACGCTTTCGCGCGTCCTTCGACGTTACCATCAGCGATACCTTTGCAAATGCAGCGACGAATACAAGTACACCGACCGTATTCCGGCTAGCGCGAAACAGCAACGCCCAGCCCCTTACAAATGTTCCCGACACACGTTTAGTAGGTGGGCTGTTTCGCGCTAGACGGACGACGCACTTTTAGTCGGTGGGTTTGTGTCTTTGTTTCGCGCTAGACGCAAATGTGCACACGAAAGCGTCTAGGGCGCGGTGCATGCCAATGTCGGCCACAGACCCCATACAAGGGGTTACAAAACGGCAGCGCGGCCGCCCAAAGGGATCGAAAAACAAGACTAGAAACGTCGCACGCGACTTGTCGCGCCGTGTCAACATTTTTGAAGAGACGATCCTCGACGGGTCCAGGCAGCGCAGTTCCGCGAAGAAAATCTCCGAGGTAGTTGCGTTTCCGACGCAATGGCAGGATCGGAAGGATCGGAAGCGTAGCCGGAAAGCATCTCGGAAGCGAGGGCGTACGTCACAGGCGGACGACAACTCAAACAAACCGGTCTCAAAAAAGAAGCAAAGAATACAGTTGAACACGGTGCACACACAGACAGAAGATTCGGTGTTTGAGGAGATGCGCACTATGTTGTCTCAGCAACTTGAATGCGCTTCCGAAGAAGATGCGTTTGCACACTTTGTGGCGCTGGGTGGCATGCCTCACATTTCACAGCCGTACTCTGGGCTGGACCCTCTTTATGCCGAGGGACAGGATGCGCTTCCTATTTTTCCACAGGAGTTCTCACCTTCGATGCCTGCGTCGAATGTCACGCCTGACGAATTCGAGAGGCCTGGAAAGACGCAGACTGACAAAGAGAAAAATTCCGTGTCGCTGTCACCTCCAGCATCGCTCGCACCGCCCGCCCCGTCCACCCCGCCCGCGCCGTCCACACCGCCCGCCCCGTCCACCCCGCCCGCGCCGTCCACACCGCCCGCACCATCCACCCCGCCCGCGCCGTCCACACCGCCCGCACCATCCACC
>MDTG01018391.1_pt1 | contig 11634 bp, 13 predicted proteins | sample 811421 | NCBI WGS metagenome assembly MDTG01 (sample SAMN05326645, study PRJNA326480) | marine metagenome | isolation source: seawater | place: Pacific Ocean: South East | collected 2011
TAATATTGGTATAAACTATTGTTATGTATATATTTTTATAGAAAAAATTGACAAAACTTGTTTCAATATGCCATTCTAATTGGACAAACAATATTTACATGATAATTTATAAAATTTTATAAAAAAACAGGAGTAATTAAGATGAGTTTTAAGCCAAATAGTGGGAAGTTTATGACAGTATCTGAATTATCAAGCTTTCTAGATGATCAAATTGATATATCTATAGATAGCGTAAGACTTATAAATTTGATTGGAAATGAAGATGGTGAATTAATGGGAGGATCATCAAATTTAGTTTCAATAATGGGGTCTTGTGATGATGAAGTATTTGTTGCAACTTTTCTGTCACCAGAAAAAGTTTGGGTACTCAATAGTGATGAACAAGAAGATGATTATAAATACAGTGATTTTCCATTGTTTTTATATAACGATGCAAATGATGTTGTTAACAATAATATAGATTGGACATCTTTTGGACTTAAAGAGCTTGATGATTTTATTGAATTTTTTGATTTAATTCAATCCATACCTCACGAAGGGCTTGATAATCAAGATCTAGAAATTTATTCTGACAATAATCCACAATTAGCTTATTGGGGTAATAAAGTATCAGGGTTGCCAAGTTATGATGCAGATAACTGGTCATTTGCAGGGATATGGCTAATTGAAAAAAGTTCTGAAGAAATCTCATTAAATATTAATGAGCTTTGTGTAGATGGAAATAATATTCCTCTATCCAAGGTACATGAAAGTTTATCTGAAAAACTTTTTGAAGATGCTTGGGCAGAAGATGGGATAGATATTGGTCTTGGTATTTTAAAATTAGAGAAATAATATCTTTGGCACTTGTGACCAAAAATAAATATACAACTGTTTATATATGAATATAGTAAACTAAAAATATTTTATCTAAAAGTAAATTTGCAAAGTATTTTAAACCTCTGATTTTATTTTTTTAATTATCTTTTTTCTTTAAAAATTTAGATAATTTATCCTTTAATAGTATCATGAATGAAAATGCAATTTATAAACAGAAAATAATAAAAATAATACGGTAGAAATGAAAAGGTTTTTAAATTAAAACATGATTACTGAACTTAAAGAATTCTGGTCAAGATACACACCATATAAATTACATCCTGATGATGAGGATTATTTAAGTATTAATAAACTAAAATATTGTCTTGAAGTATCCATTGAAGAATTGAGAAATAAATATGGAAATGATCTTAAATTAAAGCAGGTAAAAGAAAGTTTTGTAAGTAATAAATTTAATAGAAATAAGATTATACCTAATATATTTGCAATACCATTTCTAGGTGATGTAGAAAATGCGAGAGTTTATATATTAATGGGTAATCCAGGTTTTGATACTGGAGATTATGTTGACGAAATTGAAAACGCAAACTATATTAAACTTTTAAAAAATAATTTAGACTTTAAATGTAAAAATTTTTTTTGTATAGATAGTATGGCGTTGGGAACTGGTGGAGAGAAGTACTGGTCACAAAACGGAAGGATGCCGAAAATACTTAAATATCTTAACAGTAAAAATAATCTTACTTCACAAGAAAATTATAGTTTTATTAAAAAATCAGTTTGTATAATTCAGTCTGTTGCTTATCACTCTTGTGAAAAACCAAATAATAAATTATATAATCTTCCTTCAAGTAGATTTAATAAGCGACTTGTTAATGAATATGTGCAGAATAAAATTAACAATAAGAAATCTTTATGCTTTGTATACAGAAGCGCATCTTTTTGGAATATGCAAGATAATGGTAATTTGATTGTGCGTTCACCTAAAAATGCAAGACATCAATATTTAACTGAGAACGAGGCAGATAGCATTGCAGATTTTTTAAACTCTATGATTTAAATATTACTTAATTAGACATAAATAATTATAAAATCAATGGGAATATACATGGGAATATGGAATTCCCACCACTCAAATAGACCCATAAATAGGCATATTAGCGTACACCCATAGCCACCATATCCAAATCATTCCACTATTTAGAATTATCTAAATATGGCTATAATATAAATATGATAATTATATTAATTAGTATTTATTAGTAGCCCTTAAAGAATAGATAAAGTTAAATTGGTAAAAAGATGAAATTAGATTTCTATCATATAAATGAAAAGGTATGCGGTCACGCATTATGTTTAGCATTTTTCTCTATATTGATATCAACTGCTGCACTTAATATTGGAATAGTTTTATCAGTTATAACAGGATGTATAATATTAGTTGGAGATAAAAAATTTTTTGAATTTTTTATAAAAGATAAAATAGGTTTGTCTGTAGTTACCCTAGTATTTCTATTTTTAATATCGTCACTTTATACAATTGCTAGTTTTGACGAAGCAATATTGTCCTTGAAAAAATACATTAAATTTTTATATATACCTGTTTGCTATTATATTTTACAAATTGATTGGATAAGAAATAAAGCCATCAATTATTTTATATCAGGTTGTACTATTATATTGATTCTCTCATATTTGAAATATTATGGTTTTGTGCAACCTTCGCTTTTTACAAAAATTGCTAATGCTTTTGGAGCTGGTTATGATGAGAGACTATTACGAGGTGTTACAATATTTCATCATAGCATAGTTCATGGCATCGTTTTAAGTTTTTATTTTATCATTACATTTTTAAGAGGAAAAAAAACAAATAATAAATTGTATTATTTATTATCATTTTTATGTTTTCATAATATCTTATTCATGAATATATCCAGAACATCATACCTAATCATATCGGTGCTATTTATATTAATTATGTATAATTACTTTAAAAACGAAAACTATAAGCAAATTCTTATAATTTTTATTTTTTTATCATTTAGTTTCATTATTGGCAACAAAAGCATAATACATGAAAGATATGATAGAACTCTTCAAGATTTATCCTATATTAAAGATAATTCTTTTAATACTTCATTAGGACTAAGATATATATGGGCGGAAAATGGCATAGCAAATATGATAATAAAACCAATTTTTGGCCATGGTGTTGGCTCTTATAAAAGTACTATCGCAAACTATTATTCCAAAAATAATTTAAACTTAAAAGATTGTTGTTTAACTCAAAATCCTCATAATGAATTCATTAGTATTTCCACTCAAACTGGGCTGCTTGGACTATTAACTTTCTTTGGATTCATTTATTTATTAATAAAAGATTTTTACCGAACGGAAATTGGAAAATCAGTTATCACAATTATTATTATTAGCAGCTCATTTAATTCGTTATTTTATGATAATGTTATGGGGCTTTTTGCCGTTTTAATTATTAGCTTAACAATGAAAAAAATGAATGGAGTTGAAACAAAATAAAATGAAATCTAGAAATGCTGCTGTCCATGAAAAAAAATTCATAGATTCTAATGAAATAGTAACTGTTGTTATTGCTATATACAATGGTTCAGAATCAATAATTGACACTATTAACTCTGTGCTTGAGCAAACATTTGAGAATATTATTATTTTAATATGTGATGATGCGTCAACAGATGATTCTGTGCAGAAGGTTCTTGCAATGAACAATCAGCGAATAAATATTATAAAGAACAAAACAAATATTGGTTTATCAAAAACAAGAGAAAAATTATTAGACCAGGTAAAAACTAAATGGGTGGCTTTTATAGATCAAGATGACATATGGAGATACGATAAAATTGAAAAACAAATTGATTTAATGAAATCAGAAAATTGCGCAATGTGCCATACCTTCTACAACTTCATTTTCAAAGAGCTTAATATAAAAAAAACTATTAAATCAAAAAGTAAAATACGTTATAATGATCTTCTAAATGGTAACACGCCAGCTGCAAGTAGTGTGTTAATTAATACAGAATATTTTTCAGAACTAAAAGGCTTTTGTAGTAACAGATATTATGACCCGGTAAACGATTATGTAATATGGTTGCATATTTTTAGAGGTACTAATAATTATTCTATATGCCTAGAAGAGCCATTGATGGATTATTATTTTCATGGACAAAATTTATCGAGAAATAAACTCATGCAAATTTTTCGACACCTATTTGTTTTAAAAAATATAGAAAAAGTTGGACCATATATCTTAATTTTATCTGTATTTAGAAATATACTAAATAAAATTAAAGGTTATGTTGTATGATAAATAAAAAGAAACAACAAAAAATAGAATTAGATTGGTTTAAACTTAGCCAAACAGAATATGCTTCTGGTATTGAGGTTTATCATACATCTCTATTTTTTAAAAAAGACAAGATAAAGCAAAAATTTATTTTAAATCATGCGTTAGATGAATACAGGCATAGTCAATACTTCTATAATCTATACAAATCTTCTGGGCAACTAGAAAAAATTTCTTCGCCTCATGCTATGGTTACATATGGTGGATTAAATAAATCACCATTTCCGTGTTCCAGAAAAAATCTGGTAAATATTTGTTCGTATTTATATATTGGGGAAATAAGAGCAATAGAATTTGTAGAAAAAGTCAAAAACCAATGCAAAGAAAAGAAAATTATTGATATCTTTAATATTATAGAAAAAGATGAGAATAATCATGCAGCTGGATTAAAAAGATTTCTTGAAACTAAAAATAAATTTTTAGTATCAATTAAAATAAAAAAAATAAAAGTTCAATTTTATTTTTCTGATAGGAAAAAATTTAAGCTTATAGCTAAACTGCAATTAAAAGCAGAGATTTTTTTTACAAAATTACTTTTCAAGACTTTTCCGCAATCAATTTTTGAAATAAAAAGTGATGCTAACAATTATGAATCTGTATTTAAAAATAGAAAAAGAATGAGTTGAAATGTGTGAATATATTTTAGGAATTTCTTATGGTCATCATGAATCCTCATGTTGTTTGATGGGTTCAGACGGAACTTTCGAGTATCTTCGTGAGGAATGGGTCTCGAGAGTGAAAAATGATTTTAGGTTCCCCGTTTTTGCTCTTAACTATCTTAAAAATAAATATCCAGATTTAGAGAAAAATATATCTACGGTGTGTCTTCATCAGAAGCCCTTGAAGAATTGGCTAGGAATTGGGACACGAAAAAATTTATCTATCCAGAATTATCTTAATAAAATAAACCAGTTTAAAAAATCAGATATTTTTTTTGAGAGAGAATTTAAAAAAATATTCAGTGGAAAAACAAATTTTTATTATTGCCCTCATCATCTTTCTCACTTGTACACTGCTGAGTATTTACTGGGAATAAAAGATTCTGGAACTCTCAATATAATTCTTGATGGTTATGGTGAAGGTTTATCTGGTGCAATTTATAAAGGACAAGCAAAAGATATTAAATTAATTAAAGAATATAAAACTTTATCCTCTTTTGGGATTATATATTCTGGAATTACAGAGTGGTGTGGATTTAAGCCAAATGAAGATGAATACAAGGTAATGGCACTAGCCGGTTATGGAAAAACTAAGTTTGTGGATTATATTGACAATAATATTATTCATTTCAATGAAAGTACTTTAGATATTTCAATTAATAAAGATTATTTTAATTTTGAGGATTCAAGTAAAAATACAGTTACGCAAAGTTTTATTAAAAAATTTGGTTCATTTAAAAGTAATAAACCTATCTTGGATCAGCCAGAAATACTTAATTGTATTTGTTCTTTTCAGTATATTATTGAAAAAACTGTAATTTCTCTTATAGCTAAATTAGTTGAGAAAAATAAAAATGTGAATCAGGTTTTTTTAAGTGGAGGACTATTTAATAATTCTAAACTTGTGGGTGAAATTACTAAAAAAATACAAAAAAAAATATTGGTATCGCCTTCTCCTGGTGACGCAGGAAGTTCTATAGGTGCCGCATATTTCACAATGCTATGTTTAGACAAAAAATTTATAATTAAAAATAAAAATCCCTATATAGGACCAAGAACTCCTTCCATAAAAAATTACACTCATTTATTTTCAGAATATAAGTCAGAAAGTACTTATAGTAAAATTATAGAAATTCTATCTAATGATGAAACTTTTGCAGTTTTCTCAGGTTTCTCAGAAGTCGGTCCTAGAGCTTTACTTTCAAGATCGTTATGCTGTAATGCAAAATCTAAAATTGCAATAGATAACTTAAATACTAAATTAAAAAAAAGAGAATCATTTAGACCAATAGCCCCAGTAATACACAAAAATTTATTATTAGAAAAGTTTGAATATAATGATGCATCTATAGAAAATCTTTTTTGGATGGGGCAATTAATTTGGCCGCGGACTGACAAAAAAGTTGAAGAATATCCTTTTTACCATATTGATAAATCAGTTAGAGCTCAAGTATTCGATGATAAATTAGCTTTGCATAGAAAATTTATTCCTAGTTTATTACAAAAACTTTTGAATGAAGGTTATATACTAGGAAATACCTCTCTAAACATTGCTGGAGAACCAATGGTTTTTCTTCCTGAGGACTTGTATATTAATTGTAAGAGACTTGAAGTTAAATATGTCCTTCAAGATAATTTACTTTATGAGGTTATATAATTATGTTTTTAAAAATAATTAAGGATTGGATAAAAAATAGAAAAGAAAAAAATTTAAAAACTTTGGTTTTAATTATAATTTTTGTTTCTCTAATTTTTTTAATACCAGTAATTTCATCGATTTTACCTTTCACATATATTGGCCTCTAAAAATTTCATGAGAAAGTTATTAATATTGCTATTTTTTTTTCTGGTAATACTAACTATATTTGAATTTTTTAATGGTTTTTGGTTCAAGCCTCAGATAGAAAAAAATTTACTATATCTTAATGCTCTTTATGATATTGATATTCAAATTGATTCAAACGACTACTATCCAAGTCGTCATAAAACATCCTATATAAGAAATAAATATGGTTTAAGGACAGATTGCAAAAATATGCAAGATATAGATTTAGTTGTAATGGGAGGATCAACTACAGATCAACGCTATATTGATTTTGAAAATACTTTTTCATATCTCCTACAAGAAAAACTCTCTTATAAAAGTGAAAGCAATTTCTGTATAGCAAATGCAGGTGTCGATGGCCATAAATTATTATCGCATATCTATACACTGGAAAACTGGTTCCCTTTGATTCCATCTTTTAATCCAGTTTACTACTTGCTTAATATAGGAATCAACGATGTCGTTCCTAATGGCAATGTCATAAGTAAGAATAGTTTTATTAATAGTTTATACTCACGCATAAAATTCACTATTATAAGAAATTCATACTTATATTCTTTTTTTAAGAAAATTCATAATCTTATTGGAATAAATACAAACAGGTATGGAGTTTTAACTCATAAAAAAGGTATTAAAAATGATTTTAAATATACCGCTGTAAAAAGATCAAATGAGTTTAAAGACGATATTATTGAAAATTCAATTAGGTTTGGAAAGAATTTTAATAACGCTATTAATCTTATAAAGAGTAGAGGGTCCAAACCTATATGTATCACGCAAAAAACTTTGTTTACTAAAAAAGGTAAAGGAATCAGTAAAGCATTTCCTTACAAAAATAATTACCTAAATGGCTTAGATTTACAATACAGCTTAGACCTTATTAACAGCCAAATAAAAAGAATTTGCTCTAATGAGGGTGCAATAATTATTGATGTCGAAAATACTAGTTTTTCAGAAAATGATTTTTATGATTTTGTTCACCATAATCCACAAGGCAGTAGAAAACTTGCAGACAAAATATTTACAATCATTAAAGATCAATTTTAAAAAGTGATTTTAGGTAAGCAATAAGCCTAATAGCTGAATTAACCTCTATATGCTACAAATCACAAAATAATATAGGGTAGTTTAAATGATTACGCATACGATTTGATAGAAATATAATGCGTGCGTTTGGAAAATGTGAGTGAATTATCGTTGTGTAATCTTAAAATAACCATTATTATTAAAACACGAATTTTGAGGTTAATTATGAAAAGATATATTTTAGTAGGGATTTCAATCCCAGTGAATAGTAAACATATCATTAATGTAATAAATAAATGTAAAACTATTCGGTTAAAATTAATATGTTTGCTCTGCAAAGATGGAGGAATTGTTAAAAGCCTTGCAGAACAATTGATAAGACACGATTCCGAATTTACAGCTAGAACTCAAGAAATGCGCTTAACATTTAGGCAAACATTTTGTAATTTGGTTGAACATGCTTACCACTTAAATAGATGTCCATTATAGTTACAGGCGGCGCAGGATTTATTGGCTCCAATTTTATTTTAGATTGGTTTGATAATAATAGCGAAGCAATAATTAACATAGACTTATTAACCTACGCTGGAAATATTAAAAATTTAGAATACATAAAAAATAATAAAAATTTTTTTTTTATAAAAGGCGATATAAACAACAAAAAGTTAATTAAAAAAACTTTCAAAGATTATAAGCCAAGAGCCATTATTAATTTTGCTGCTGAGTCCCATGTTGACAGGTCAATTAGTTCCCCTGAAAATTTTATTAAAACAAATATTCTTGGTGTTTACAATCTTTTAGAAATTTCAAAAGAATATTGGGAAAATTTATCATCAGATAATAAAAATCATTTTAAATTTTTTCATATCTCAACCGATGAAGTTTATGGTGAACTTCAATTAAGCAAGCCACCTTTTAAAGAGGAAAACTCCTATGCTCCGAATAGCCCATATAGTGCTAGCAAAGCATCTTGCGACCATTTAGTAAAAGCATGGAATAAAACTTATGGTCTACCAACATTAATTTCAAATTGTTCGAACAATTTTGGACCGTACCAATATCCGGAGAAGTTAATACCACTATGCATAGTAAATTCTTTGCAAAATAAAAATATTCCTATTTATGGTGATGGAAAACAAATTAGGGATTGGTTATATGTAAAAGATCATTGTTCTGCAATAAGAGAAATACTTGATAAAGGAACTACTGGAGAAACATATAATATAGGTGGTAATTGTGAAAAAACAAATATTGACGTTGTGCATAGTATTTGCGATATTCTTGATAATCTCAAGCCTAATTTAAAAAGAAATTCATATAGAGAACTTATTACTTATGTAAAAGATAGGCCAGGACATGACAAAAGATATGCCGTAAATTCGGAAAAAATTTTAAAAGAAATAGGTTGGATTCCGAAAGAAAATTTTGAATCAGGAATTAGTAAAACAGTTAATTGGTATTTAGAAAATACTGACTGGATAAAAGAACTATTTGACAAGTCTAAATGAGAATCAGTGGAAAAATTAATTAATTATGAGTAATAGCGAAAGAAAAGGAATTATACTTGCAGGCGGTTCTGGAACAAGACTTTATCCATTAACTAAATCTATTAGCAAGCAGCTTATGCCGGTGTATGACAAACCTATGATTTATTACCCTTTATCAACTTTAATGCTATCTGGCATAAAAGATATTCTTGTGATTACTAGACCCCATGAAGAAGAAAACTTTTATAATTTACTTGGGGATGGCAATCATTTAGGAATAAATATTAGTTATGCAGTACAAAATTCACCTGAGGGAATAGCCCAAGCATTTTTAATTGGTGAAAATTTTATATCTGGTAAGAACTGTGCACTAGCATTAGGAGACAATATCTTTTACGGTTCAAATCTTTATGCCTTATTAGATAATGCAAGTAAAAAAAAGAAAGGAGCATCAGTTTTCCTTTATAGAGTTGATGACCCAGAAAATTACGGGGTAATAGAATTTGAGCAGAATAAAATAATTTCAATATCTGAAAAGCCAAAAAATCCAAAATCCAACTATGTAATTACAGGATTATATTATTATGATGATCAAGTTGTAGATTTTGCTAAGTCATTAAAGCCGTCAGACAGAGGTGAATTAGAAATTTCAGATATAAATAATATGTATCTTCAAAAAGAACTATTAACATCAGAAATTTTGGGTAGAGGATATGCATGGCTAGATACAGGAAGTCATGATTCTTTATTACATGCGGGACAATTCATATCAACTCTTGAAAATAGACAAGGCTTGAAGATATGCTGTCCAGAGGAAATTAGCTATCGACTTGGTTGGATATCTGCTGAAAAACTATTAAAAATTGCTAAATTATATATGAGAACTAAATACGGAAAGTATTTAATGAAATTAGTTGAAGAAAGTTAAATGATAAATGAGTATAAAAAACTTTAAATTAAACGATGCTTTATTAATAGAATCTGAATTATATGTAGATAAAAGAGGTTATTTTTTTGAAAGCTATAATGCAAATAAATTTTCTAAAATTGTAGGAAAAGATATTACTTTTGTTCAAGAAAATAATTCAAAGTCAAAAAAGAATGTTTTAAGAGGTCTGCATTATCAATTAAACCCAAAAGCTCAAGGAAAGTTAATTAAAGTTATTAGTGGAGATATATATGACGTAATTGTTGATATTAGAAGATCATCAAGTACTTTTTTGCAATGGGAGGGTATAAAATTATCAAGTATAGAAAAAAAAACAAATATGGATCCCAAGCGGTTTCGCTCATGGTTTTCTTACATTATCAGACTTTGCTGAAGTATCATATAAAGTAACAGAATATTATGACCCAAGGTCTGAAGCTATTATAAGGTATGACGACCCAAAAATAAGTATTGATTGGCCTAAATCCTCTGAGTACATATTGTCAGATAAAGACAAAGAAGGGAAACTTATAGAAGATAATGTCTTATTTGAGTGATTCATCCAACAAAGAATAGGAAAATTACTTAAATAAGCAAATTTACAAGTAGATTGGTGCGATTATGGTAGTAATTGTGATGGAGCTCTAATGTATTACTGCAAATTATTCAAAGGGACTCTGCAAGAACTAAAAAAGCATGCTAACTACTCTCGGGAATCGGATTTTGAATACTAAGTCCCAATCCACAACATTGTAATCATAGGGTTGTAGACCACCATAATCTACTATCCGAATACTATCCGAATTGAACTCTAAGAATTTCCCCACATTTCATAATTTTGCTATATTAATTTAATGAAAACCAAACTACTCACATTCTGTTTGTTCTTATTCTTATCAGTTTATGCTTACGGTGAAACTTATTGTAAAGGGGTCAATGGAGATAATATTTTTATAGATTGTCCACCTATGACAAATAGATTTGATTATTATAAATTTAAAGATTGCAAAGTAGTAAAAAAATCTGCCTTGAGCAGTTTATTCAAAAAAGTAGATAAAACTAAGTGTAGATATATCCATTTTGGAATGCAATGTGCTTACCAATACCATCAACCTCAATATACAGGTTTTACGGCAGAAACACTGTTTTCATCTTGTATGAATCAAAAAGGACTTGCTTGGAGAGAATTATTTAAATAATTAATTATGAAAACCAAACTACTCACAATCTGTTTGCTCTTAGTCACTTCGCAGTTAAGTTATGGTGATGACAAAATTATTAGTTGTTATGTAAAAGGACATGAAAAAACACTTTATAAATACGCTAAGAGTTTTTTTAAAGACAATATTTCAGTAAGAAGTGATGCTAGTTGGAAAAATTGGTGTGATGTCAAAGATAAATACTTAGATTTAAAAGATGGAAAAGTACTAAAGGGATGCAGGAGGATTTACACAAGAGAGATTAATGAATCAGGAGGAGTGTGCAGAGAAACATTTGTAGAAGAAAATGAA
>MDTG01023120.1_pt1 | contig 11634 bp, 7 predicted proteins | sample 811421 | NCBI WGS metagenome assembly MDTG01 (sample SAMN05326645, study PRJNA326480) | marine metagenome | isolation source: seawater | place: Pacific Ocean: South East | collected 2011
ATAAATTGCCAGCAGCACTTATATTTAAATTATCAGTACCTTCACCACCAATAAACGTATATGCTCCAGCGTTTAAAGCTGTTGCTAAGGTAATAGTGTCATCACCAGCTCCCATTGTAAGAGATACAGCGTTTTCACCTGCAGCATCGCTTAAGTTCACAACATCGTTTCCACCACCAAGATTGGTAGTAATGTTTCCAATAGTTACATTAGCCCCAGTTGTAACTGTGTCAACACCGTCTCCACCTGTCACGTTCAACGTACCAGTCGTTATTGCGGTTGCTGTAACAGTATTTGTGCCGTTTCCAAGTACACCAATCGCTGTACCAGTATCATTAACAAATGTGATTGTGTCATTTGCATCCGTACCAGTATAATTTGATTCGTGCGATGTACCAGTAAATACAAAAGTATTACTCCCAGACCCACCTATACTAGAAAAGTTAGCAGCACCATTTTGAGTATATGTCGAAGTACCCGTTGTACCTGTCATATCAACCGAGCCAGCTACACCAGCAGCTATTACGTTTCCAGCAGCATTAATCGTTACATCGTTGGTACCTACTGCCAATGCTGTAATTGTCAAAGCACTATTTGCGGTTACATTTACATCACCTGCTGCAGTAATACCTGCTAAGGTGTTTATACTGTTTGCATCAGCTGCACCTAATTGAGTGGTTACATTAACAGTCTCGATAGCTGTTGTAGCCAAATCCTGCGATTTATCACCAACCAAAGTAACGTTAACTATGTCTGCAGTACCCGTACCAGCAACAGTAAGTGATTGAGTAGCGTTCAAATCAACAGTGTTACCAAAAGTTACAACCTGACCAGATGCAACAGTAAGAGCCGCACCCGCTGAGTTTTGCATTGCAATGTTAGCAGCACCTACAGTATCTAAATCTTCAGCACCCGTTTGAGTATAATTTAATGTTATATCTCCAGCTGCGTCAGTAACTGTTAATCCATCAAGCTCCGCATCAGCCACTAATGTTACATCACCAGAGGAAGCAAGAGTTAAAGTTGTAAACTGAGCAGTACCGTTCAAAGTCACAGTCGAACCAGCAGCTGCATTTAGAGTTACCGTTTCAACCGGTGTAGTGACACCAATGTTCGCAGTCACTGCTGCGGCTGAAGTTGTCACCGTTGCAGTATCTGTTGCCGCTGCTGTACCATCGATAGTAAAGGTCGAAATTGCATCGCCTGTAACTTCTTGATTAGAAGCAGTTGTATCAGCTGCTCGTGCCTGAGCAGTTACTGTCGTCGCCGAACCTGCATTGACTGTTGTCGAGTTTGCATTGGTAGCTGTAATCGTGGTTGTCGCTGCACCACCAGTAATATTTGTCACACCACTATTGTTTGCTACGTTTTGAGATGTCACTGTCATAGTAGTCGTATTTGCATCAGCAGTCACAATTGATGAGATAAATGGCTGAGCACCACCAACCGCTACTGTAGTACCACCGGTAACTGTTGCAGAAGTATCACTTGCGGCTACACCAGTACCATTAACAGTAACTACACCACCGTTTTGCGCGGTAAATGAACCAGCAGTCATTCCTCCAATAGCAAGCGTACCATCTACTTCAGATCCGGCTACTATAGTATTCACACCAGCGTTAGTTACAGTTAAGCCACCAAGATAACCTACTTTAGTAGAACTTACAGTAACCGTAGCACCAGAAGTAACACCCGAAAGGTCAAGAGTAGCTGCGCCAAACGCATCCCAATCAATATTTACCGCTTCAACTCCAGATACTGAACCAGTAGCTAAAGCAGCTGTAAGAGTAAGATTTAAAACGTCATCACCAGCACCACCAACTACAGCATCATTAGCTTGGAATGTTGTTGTGAGTCCTGTGAATGTATCAGCAGATGGGCCACCTACGAGACTTTCACCATTAGTAACTGTGAATGAGCTAGTAACAATTACTTTCAAACTATCTACAGCGGCGACTAAATCGTTCAATGATGTAAAAGTAGTTTGCGCTGCAACCGCTGCGTCTGTTGCTGCAGCATTGTCAGTTGTAATATCAACTGATGCTATCGCAGCGTCAACAGATGTATGTACAGTTCCATCAGCCGATGTTAAAGCCGCTTGTACTGCTTCTGCATTATCAGATGTGATATCAACAGACGCTGTTCCTAAAGCTATTCCTTGAGCAAGCACCGTAGCGTTGTCTGAAGTAATATCAACAGACGCTGTTCCCAAAGCTATCCCCTGAGCAAGCACCGTGGCGTTGTCTGAAGTAATATCAACAGCATCTACAGCCGTTTTTACAGCAGCATCAATATCTGACTGAGAAAATGGCGTTGTATCTTCTGAATTACAAGCTGCTAAAGATACAGCTAATAAACTGAGACCCCCAACTTTCTTGGCTGCTTTTCCTTGTTTACTTTCCCAAGCTTTGACTATTTTATTTAAAGCCTTTGCTCGCGTAGTTTCCTTGTTTAAGTTCTCTGCCTCGTAACCAACGAGATCAGATGAGTTAACAATCATATTCATGTTCACCATCTCCAGGTTTGATTCTTATTCTACTCAACTAAGTATGCTGAGCTCCTAAATTCACTTTATATTAAGTCTTTGTCTAGACGTTGTCCTTTTTTTGTGCAAATAATTTTTATTTTCAACATAAACAAATTAGTAAATTACTAAAAAGTGTTTCATTTGAGTTACACTCTGTAGACTAATACTATGTTTATTTCCATTAGTCAAATTCATTTTTAAAAATTAATTACACGTTTATGATTATTATTTGATAATTAAAATTATTTCAATAGTATTTTTTCAAATAAAAGGTTATTCAATGAAATAATTAAATAATTTTAAAAAATAGCTATTTACTTTAAGAAAAAAAAACAAATAAATTAAAAAATAAGAAATTAATATATATGTCGAAATTCGAAATTTTATCTAAAAGCAAACATTCACAATTAAGATTAAAAAAAACCTCTCAACTCAAATGGGCTGTGAATGACAATATTTGTGATTTGTTTATTGATGAGGTGATGATTTGTTCAAACTTTCTTCCATTAGCATTCATACAAAATAACAATCCAGAAAGTAAGGATGAAATTAAGTATAAATTGATTGGATTATGTGGACTTATAAAAAACAAAAACGCCTTTTTGAATGAGAAAATGATTTGGACTGGAAATTACATACCTGCAATTTACAGGACATACCCATTTAAAATATTATACGATAAAGACAACAGAAAAAAAATTATATGCTTTGATAGAAGTAGCGAACTTTTCACAGAAGAGAATGATAATAACTCCTTTGCATTATTTGACAAGGACGGCAAAGCATCAGAGTTTTTAGAAAAAAAATTAGAATTAATCATTTCATTAGAAAATTCAATAATTAGAACTAATTCGGCAATAAAAATAATTACAGATTTAAATCTCATTGAAGAATGGAATATAAAATTAAAAACTGCTGAAAATAAAGTTGTCCCATTGCATGGCCTTTTTCAAGTTAAGAGAGATGGAATTCAAAATTTAAACAAAGATGAATTATTCAAATTAAAAGAGTGTAATGGGTTAGAATTAATTTATTCTCATTTTTGTTCACAAAGAAACATTCATTCATTTAATAATAATATTAAACATGATATTATAAAAAATGATGATGGTCTTCGCAATTTAAGAAAAGAGGTGCAAATCAGACAAGAAAACGAAAAAATAAAAGAAGTTGATGATTTAGTGAAGAATCTATTGAACGATGTATGATTAATTAATAAGTTTGTTATTATCTAAAGTTAGAGAGGAAAAAATGCCAAAACTTACACTTGACGGAAAAGAATATGATACAGAGAATTTATCTGATAATGCAAAAGCTCAACTTGCTTCTCTTCAGTTTAACGAAGTTCATATGAATAGATTAAGAAATGAACTTGCTATAGCTGATACAGCAAAGATTGCTTACACTAGAGCTTTAAAATTAGAATTAGAAGAAGAAACAAAAGATAGCAATAAAGACAATAAAAAGTAATTTTATCTATTTTAATAAAGGTTCTCCATTTATCATTATCTGGGAACCTTTAACAGCAAATTTTATTGCATGCTGAAATGTATGACTAGGTTCTTCGTTCGAACTAAGAAGGCTTCCCATTAAAACACCGGATATTACGGGATTAATCACTCCTGATTGTATTAAAGAAGTAAAAACTTGGCTTGTATCATTACTTTCAATTTTTGCTTTTATTTCTTGCAAACAACCAGACTTTGGGGCCACACAATAGCCATCTCCAGACATTCTTATTTTTCCATTTTTATCATTTAACAATAAATCTACACTCAAAAAATCAGTTAACTTTCCACAATTAAATTTATCTAATAGAGAGGTATCTTTTTTACATTTATTATCAATATCCCTCCATTTCGCTTTTCCAACAATTTTAATATTTTCAGCAAACTCCTTAGAGTTTGACATTGTTTTTTGTATATCAATATCAAAGGGTGCGCTTAATTGAAGTTCATTTAAAAAAGAAAAGTTAATTTTAACTTCATCACTTTGTAAAATTAGATCTTCATCTTTATTCAGTTTTGACAAATCTAAAATCGACTGTTTAGATAGGAAATTTACACCTAAAGTTTCTGTTTTATTTATAAAAATTTCACTTTCATTAAAAAATAAATTTAACGGCCCTTGAGGTGTATTAAGATTTGCAATTATTTTTTGAGCTTTAAGATCTATATTCTTCACACTATTTTTTAAACCCGAAATAACAAAATTTACATTCAATAATGTTGTTGCTTCTAACGCATTAAGTTTTTCAAAGCTTCCTTGCAAGTCTAAATTTTCGAAATTTAATTGATTAAATACAGTTTTAATTCTTACATTTTCAAAAACTATTGAAGAATTTGGATTAAAAACTTCAAACTTCTTTGCTTCGACTTCAAAAGGTTTTTTTAAATTTGGTAGTGTTTTAATAATTAGTTCAGGAATAATAATATTTACCTTAGAATCTGAATATAAGACACCTTCATATGAAATAGACATATCTAAGTTTGAACTAACAGTTTCGACATAGAAACTTGAACCTTCAGGTAAATTTTCATTAATTTTTTCAATTATTTTGTTAGGAACAACTAATCTCACAGTTGCATATATTGGAATAAATGAAATCAATAATAAAATAATTAAGGACAGACAAATTTTTTTAAAAAATTTTAACATCAAAGTTTTAATCCGTAAAAGCTATTTCTCTAACTTTCATCATGGGTTGCCAAAAATATTCTAATACTGTTCTTTTCCCGGCTAGAACATCCACAGTTGCGACCATCCCAGGAAGCAACTCTACTTCAGTTCCGTCATCCTCAAAAAGCTTACCATCTATTGAAACATCAATAGAATAATAATTTAAACCTGTCATTTTATCCATAATTGCATCAGCACTTACGCGAATTACCTTACCATCAATATGTCCATATTTTGAAGCATCATAAGCAGTTAAAGTTATTCTTACATCTTGTTCAGGTTTAATATAGGCTATATCTTTTGGATCAATTTTTCCAGAAACAATAAGATCATCTCCAGTCGGAACAATCTCAAGTAAAACATCACCAGGATTAACAAACCCACCTAAAGTTTGAAAATTCAATTGATTAACAATGCCATCTAAAGGAGACAAAACAGTATTTCTTTTTAACTTATCTTGTAAAGATGGCAATACAGACTCAATTTCTACGATTTGAATGTTAATTTCAGAAAGCTCTCCTTGACTTCGCGTAATGAACTTTTGTAAGAGCGATTTAATTTCTTCTTCAACCTCCAAAATAGATGATTGTATTGATATCAAACTTTCTGAAGCACTTTTAGCTCGACCTTCAAAGTCAGTTGCTTGCTTTCTTAAAGAAATTAATTCTGTTTCTGATGATAAACCTGAATTTACCAAAGGTTCTATAATAGATATTTGTTCATTTATTAGATTTAAAGTATCTTTTGCAGTTTCTGAAACCACTTTTTTTTCATTAATTAATTGATTTCTTTGAGCAAGCTTCTGATCTAAAACCGCTTTTTGAGATTCGAGTTCAGCTTTTCTTGCAGAGAATAATGCTTTTTCTCCTTCAACAACACTGGGAACAATATCTAAATATTTATCATCGATTACAAGAGGTTTTCCAGAAATCTCAGAATTTAATCTTTTTTTTCTTATTTCAAATGAAGCAAGTTTTTGCTGTGCTTGTTCCAGTGATGCTTTAGCATCAACAGGATCAATTTCGAAAAGCAAATCACCTTTTAAAACCTTTTGTCCCTCTTGTACATAACTTCCCTGCAAAACACCTCTTTGACTAGCTTGAACTTGTTGATTAGGAATAGAGGATTCTATTCCTCCTGATCCTCTCGTAACATCGTCTAATTCAGTGAAATGAGACCAAATTAAAACTGTAAGAACTAGAATTATAATAATAATTAAAAGAAAAGAACCAGAAATTGATGATTTTCCTGATAGTTCTTTAGATAATTTATTAAAATCTGTAGTAGGCATAAAAATCCTTAAGTTTTGTTTAACAATTTTTCCGGAGTATCGTCAGCTACTAAAACACCTTGATCTAAAATCAATACTCTCGAAGCTAACTTAACAACACTGTTCCTATGCGTAATAGCTATAAGAGTTTTGTTGGAAATCCAATTTTCTAAATTATCTAAAACCCGATTTTCAGTTTGCAAGTCCATAGAACTTGTTGGTTCATCTAAAATTAAAGTCTGAGGATTATGTAATAATGCTCTTGCAAGGTTAATTGACTGTCTCTGACCTCCAGATAAACCTTCACCTCGCTCTTTTAAATTGAAATCATATCCTAAAGGATGATGACGAACAAAATCATCTACTCCTGAAATTCTGGAAATGTCAAGAATATGCTCATCATTATATTCAATGAACCCCATTTGAATATTTTCCTTTATGCTCCCACTAAAAAGCCACGTTTCTTGCAACATAAAGCCCATGTTTCTTCTTAAATCAGCTTGATCAATCTGTCGAATATCAATACCATCAATTAACACTGAACCAGAGTCTGGCAAATACAAACCACACAATATTCTGGCAATAGTGGACTTTCCTGATCCCATTTTTCCTAAAATTGCAACCTTTTCACCAGCAGAAATTTTAAAACTTAAATTATCTAGTGTCGGTTGAGAAGCTCCTTTATATTTAAAAGTGACATTTTTAAATTCTAAATTACCTTTTAAAACAGGACGACTTATTGGATTATCAACACTAGATTTATCTTGTGGCATAGCCATAATTTCACTAATAGATTTGTATGAAGTTCTAGCTGAATTTGCTCTAGTTAAAGATTGTGCTAACGCTCCAAGGGGAGCGAGCGTTCTGCCTGCTAGAATTACTGTCGCAATCAAAGCTCCCATTGATATTATCCCATCTTTAATAAGAAAAACTCCATAAAATATTATTGCAATTTGAGCAAACTGTTGGACAGAAACAGCCCCATTGATTGCAAAAGAAGAGAACATCCTGGCTCTTAATCCTAAATCTGATTGTGATGATGTAGCTTCAATAAATCTTTTTTTCATTAAACCTGTAGATCCTGTAGCTTTAATAGTTTCTAAACCAGTTAAAGTTTCAACCAATACACCCTGCTTATTCATACCTGTTTCCATACTTTCAGAGCTAATTTTTGCAAGAAATGGTTGAATAACTAAACCCATTAAGATCACTATAGGAACACAAACTAACGGAATAATAGCTAAGGGACCACCAATTAAATAGATTACATAAATAAATAAAAAAACGAATGGAAGATCAACAACAGCAACCAAGGTAGCAGAAGTAAAAAAATCTCTTAATGTTTCAAATTCACGCACAGTACTTGCCATAGCCCCAGCTCGCGCATTCTTGGAAGCCAAGTTCATAGAAACTAGTTGCTCAAAAATTATTTTGGACATTCTTGAGTCAGCTTTTTTTCCTGCTTTATCAATAAAAGAAGCTCTTATCGTCTTAATAATAAAATCAAACCCCAAAGCTAAAACAACGCCAATCGTTAATGCTATTAAGGATTCGATTGCTGCATTAGGTACTACTCTATCATAGACAACCATTATGAATATTGAAGTAGACAAACCAAGAAAATTTGAAACGGCAGCTGCAATTAATACTTGAAAATAAGTCCATTTATTTGAAAATATTGAACCCCAAAACCAATCTTTTTTGGATTTTTTTAAGTCTTCTTTTTGTTTATTGGAAGCTTTGATTAGAATAATATTATCATTATAAATTTTATTTAAATCATCAAATTTATACAATTCTTTGTTTATTTTTTTATTGCTGACATTAAGCAACTCAAATTCACCATTTTTTCTAACAGCTGTTATTATTGCCATATTATTTTCTTTTAATTTAATAATACATGGACAATGACCAGCTTCTATCTTATCTAATTTAAGTACACCTAAATTAGACTGAAAACTTAAATTTCTAAAAGCAGTAACAGCATCTTTAAAACTAAATTCTTCTTCTATTAAATCTGCAGTTTCTTTTATTGAAGAAAAACTTTTTTCTATGCCATATACTTTCAAAATATATTGAACACATAATAATAATTGATCTTCTAAAGAAGTTTGTAGTAAATCTTCTTTAAGTATATTTTCGTCTTCTTTAGTTTTAAGTTCGCTCATTGTATCTCACAAATTATCTTGGCGGTACAAAATTCCATTGTTTAAAATCATCAAGCCCACCCAATAATAAATATAATTCTATCAAAGCCTCTTCTGCATTAGCACTTGAATTAATGAGATCTATTTTGTTCACTGCTAATTGCACTTCAGCGTCTAATACATCTTGAATTTTACTTCGGCCAGAAACTAGTTGTGCTTTAGATGTCTTAACTAAATCTTCTGATAAATCTACTAATTCTTCATAATTAGCAATTTCTTTTTGTGAGATTTTATATTTTTTCTTTAAAACTTCAAATTCAAGTATTTTACTTCTGTTTAAATCTAAAATATCATTTTCAAAACTTTCCAAAGAAGATTTTAATGATTTAATTTTGCTATCCGTTTCACCACCATCATTATAAACATAATTAACAATAAAACCAGCATTAGCGGTTCCGTCGTCTAAAGTCTTTTCAGCGGGAGCTACAACTCCAGCTCTAAAAGCAATATTTGGTTTTTTTGTTTTTTCTAAACTTTTAATTTTGGATCTTACACTTAAAATTGAATACTCAAGCGCCTTATATTCATTCAAACTAAAAAGCATTTGCTCATCAGTTATTTGATTAAAATCTAAATCTAGATTTCCCATAGAACCTACACTAATGTTTTCATTAGTAGAATAAATACTCATAAAATTTTTTATTGCTAAATCATTAGCATTTCTTGCTTTTTCTAAATTAATTTGTAATTTTGAAAATTCTTTTTTTGCTAACAATAATGAATTTTTTTCAGTTATTCCTGATGAAGATATGTCTTTAATTTGACCTAACAAAGGTTCAACTAAATTCATCCCTTCTGAATAAATTTGATAAACCTCTCTACTCTTTTTAACATTTATCCACGCCTTTAATGCTTGTAATGCAATTTTTTGTGAAGCACTATTTACTTCAAAATTTGCCACATTTAATGCAAGACGCGCTGAATTTATACTTTGGTCAACACTTCCAGCGTCATAAATCATCTTAGAAGCATTTAGAGATACAGTTAAACCTGGCTCAGTGTCTTTATTTTCTGTATATAACCCAAAAGCAGTATTAACATTTGTTTTTAATTTCTTTTGAGACTCTAAGATTTCAATTTCTGCCTCAGTTTTAGTTAACTTATTTAAAACAGATTTATATTTTGGATGATTTTCGACAACGTTTATAATATTTTTTCTCAGATTATCTGATGAATAGACGTTATTTTTATTTTCAAATTTTTCTAAATATTTTTTATCTTTAAAGGAACTTTCATCAAAATTTTTATTATTAAAAACATCATCAAGAACACTTTTTAAATTAAGATTATTCAAATTTGTTAAATAATTATTCTTTTCTTTAGTTATATCTTGGTCTTTAAGGTTGTCATTATTTAAAAAATCTTCAAAACTAAAATTTTTAACACTTTCGATGTTTGTAACTTGACAACCTGAGAGAAGAAGAATGGTTAGAAAAAAAGAAAATAAATTTATATATTTCATAATTGATCAACTTTATAATGTTTTGAACTTATCTAATATATTAACTATAGTAGATATACTTTTAGGACAACATAAAAATCATTTAATAAAATCAAATTTTTTTATTAAATTTTAAAAAAATTGTTTCTAATCCAGGATTATATTCCCAAATATCACCACTTGACCTATGATCAAATCCAAATGAAATTGAATTGTTTTCTTTCAAATTAAATAACACTTCAACTCCTGACCTAAACATTATCCAACCTCCTAAATCTACTTCATCATTTTTAATATAAATTCCTGGTAAAAAAGAAAGATTAATCTCCATAAAATCTGCTTTTAAACTATTGTTTAAACCATAACCAAACCACAAACCTTTTTTATCAGTAATACTAATCATTGAAATTGTATTAAGGTTATTAATTAAAAATGGTTCAGTTTTTAAAAAAAAGGTTTCAAATCCAATATTTTTATCTTCAAAATAGATATTAGAAATGCCAAAGTATGAATTAGAATTTGTTGACTTGCTTATATTAATATTTTTAAGTAAGGAATAATCAGGATTTATAACAGTTGATGACCAAAAAACAGCAGCTAGGAAACCGTTCAAATTACAAAACCAAATTAAATGACAGAATTTTGTTAAGGCAAACTTAAAGTTTGCCTTAACAATTTAAACTAAATTAGAAGTTAAACGAAATTTGAGCCTGTGTACCAGGTGTGTAATCATCGTCATCGTCTCTATCTTTATCTTCATTATAAGATACTGTAACAGTTGCAGAATCTGATAAGCTGTAAGAAAGCTGTAGTTCTGTACCATTTCCTGTATCGAAATCAGCAGCTAAACCGAAACCACCAGCTAAGGTAGTGCTAATTCCTACTTGAGTATCTTCGTTGCTGTCTGTTCCAGCTGAAAGAGTTGCACCAGCGAGTGATGTTGAAACAGATGCACCCCAGAATTCATCATCAGCAGCTGAAACTGTCAAAGATAAATCGCCAACTGGCACTGTTAAACTAACACCGGTCTTAGCAACGCCAGCTACTTCTTCAGAAGCAACTGATATTGTTCCGCCCAAAGCGTTACCTGATGCTGATATACCATAATCATCATCCTTAGAACCGATACCAAATGACACTCCACCGAGTGAGCCACTTATACCAAAAGATGATGCAGAACCGTCTAATGCTCTTGAATCTGAAAAACCAACGGTCATTCCACCTGTTGATGCTTGTAATAATACAGCACCTGTTAATTCATCTGAACCAATGCCTTCTAGACCATCGGTTTCTGAATAGGCTGAATTCGCTGCTTCAACAATTTCACCGTAGTGAATAGAAGCTATTGGTGTAGTAATATCAACATCTGAACCAGTAATTGATCCACCTTCTTCCATGTCAGCAGAAACACTAGCAGTAAAACCACCAGAATTTGACATTGAAAGACCTAATTCAATAGTTGAGTTAATACCTTCGGCTGGACCTCCATTTGAACCGTCATTATATTGTA
>MDTG01424579.1_pt1 | contig 11634 bp, 10 predicted proteins | sample 811421 | NCBI WGS metagenome assembly MDTG01 (sample SAMN05326645, study PRJNA326480) | marine metagenome | isolation source: seawater | place: Pacific Ocean: South East | collected 2011
ACCAACATATTAAATAATCTTGAATTTTATTTTTATTTAATTTTTTAACAAAAAAAAGTGATGCTAAAAAAATACTAAAGATACTTAAAAAATTAAATATTTCCAAATTAAAATTGGATAAATAGTAAATAATAATTAACAAAATTTTTATAATTGCAAAATTATGACCTCCCTCAGTTTCTATAAATAACCATTTTAAAATATCATTATCTTTAATGATCAAATTTTCAAATACACTCCAATCATCAACAAAAGGAACAGAACTTGGAAATAAAATAAGTATAGATAAATAAAAGCTCGATAAAATTGATATAAGTAATAAACTATTTTTGATTTTCATAATTAATTAAAGACTTTGTTAAGAAATAAATAATTGGGATAAAAAATATATTAGTAAAAATAAATTTTACAACATTAGTAAAATTGAAAATATTACATAAGCCTCCAATTTCTGATTTAAATTGATTGCATTTATTAATATTTATATCGTCTAAATTAATACATATTTCATAAATATAATAAATTAATGTTGTGCAATTATTTATAAATATAATTGTTGTTGTTAGAATTATAGTAAATAATAGTAAATAAAAAATTTTCAATTTATATTTTTCGGTTCTGGTGAAGGAATTATAACTTATCCTTATAAATTTTCTTTACAATTTTATTCATTAATTCATCAGCAATATGCGAAGAAAATATAATTCTTTCAAATTATGAGATTTACAATTTTGATATCTGATCACAATTTTTTTTAATTTTATGGGTTATATAAATACCATTCAATTGTTTTTTTTAATCCTTCATCTAGTTTATAACTATTTTTATGGCCTAATGATAACAACTTGCTTATGTCCGGACATCTTCTTTTAGCACTTCCACTCCTTAGTTGTCCTGGAGTAACATTGATTTTAATTTTGAGTATTTTTTCCATCTTTTTTATTAAATATCTAATAGACACATTTTCATCACTACCAATATTGTATATATTATTTTTTTTTCCTTTTTTTAATATTTTTAAAAATCCATTTACAAAATCTTCAATATACATAAATGATCTTGTTTCATTACCACTTCCCTGTATTTTTAGATTTATAGTTTTATCTTTTTTAATTTTTTTTCTAATTTTTTCAATTAATTCAGGTATGACATGTTCTTTCCCCATATCAGGACCGTATACGTTGTGTGGTCTAAAAATAAGAAGGTTTTTTTTACGAACTTTTGTATAATTAATAGCGATAAGCTCGCTTATGATTTTACCACCTCCATAAGTATATCTGGGATTATGAATATCAGGAATTTTTAATTCTATATTTTCATTGGTTGGAATATATTTTGCTTCTTGATAAACTTCAGAACTAGACGCAAGAACTAAATTATTTATTTTAAATTTATCCATACAACTTAAAACATTAATTATGCCTTTGGTTGCCACTTCTATAATATCATATGGTATTTTATAAAAATTTTTTGTGCCTTGGATATAAGCCAAATGAATTATTACATCTATATTTTTTGCAGCCTTTTCCAAATCTTTTAATCTTCTTATATCCCCTTTAACAAAATATATTTTGCTTTTTATTTTATCTAAGCGACTTTTTTTACCTCTGAAATCATTATCAAAAACTGTAACATTACATACATCACATAATTTCTCTACAATTGCAGAACCTATAAAACCAGACCCACCTGTAACTAATATATTTGTATTTTTATTTATTTTCAAAACTCTAAAATATTTTTTTTATATTTTTTAAAGATGAATGATTCCATATATCTAAAATGGGTTTATCCGTCTTTAAATTTTTATAATCTTTATGCGGCACGCATAATATAATAATTTGAGCTTCTTTTAATAATGAAGATAATGATATTAAATCTTTGTCACTTTTTACATATGGATCTGAAGTAATTACTTTTTTTGCTTTAAATTTTAAAAGCTTTTTTAATTTGTAACTAAGAGATGATCTTATATCATCTATATCTGCTTTAAATGCCATACCAAGTAGCCCAACTTTTAAATTTTTAAGATTAAATTTAGATTCAAGTTTTTTACATATCTCCAATATTAATCCCTCATTGATAAGCATTGCGTCACTGCCAAGTATAAATTGATTTTGTGAATGTGAAACTAGTTGAAGAGTATCTTTTAGCAAACATGGCCCAGCTGTAAATCCAGGACTAGGTAAATTTTTAGCTCTTGGATAACCTTCTTTAACTAGATTAATTATATTTGAATAATTTAGATTTTCTTTAGAAGAAATAATGTAGAATTGATTTGAAATTGCAAATTCTATATATCTAAATGCATTACAAAATAATTTTGAAAACTCAGCTTCTTTAGGATTGCAATAAATTATTTTAGGAGAAATTTTTTTAAATAATTTTCCTGCTTTTCTTGCACCTTCTTTGGAATTTGAGGCAATTATTTGCGGTAATATATATAGTTCTTCAAACGCTTTTCCTTGAACGATTCTTTCAAGACAAAATATAACTTTGATGCCTGGTTTTTTTTTATTGATATAATTCTCAATCCATTCTGTTGTCCCTGGAAAAATTGTCGATCTAAGCATAATGATATTTTTTTTCATTACATATGGTAGAATTTCATCTATGCAATTCTTGATTTCAATAAATGAAGGATTTTGAAATTCATCAATTGGTGTTCCAATTGTTATTAAAAAATCACTGCCCTTCATATTTTGTGTTAAACTGTCAGTAAATCTAATCTTATTTTTTCTAATAGATTTTTTAAGATTTTCTTCACCATTGTGTTCGATAAAGGGCATTTTGCCTTTTTTTATATATTTAATATTTTCAATATTTTTATCATATGAAATGACATTTAATTCTTTATTTGCGAATGCAATACTAATTGGCAATCCAACATGACCCATTCCACCAACTACTGTTAAATCTGCTTTAAAGCTTCTAGGAATTTTATCAATATTATTATTCATATTATTTTACAACTTTATAAAAATAATTATTTTTATTATCATCAACATGTATCAGCTTCAAGTTAATACCTTCATATAATTTTTCAAAATCTGAAAATCTCTCTCTATATTGAGATCTTGAATATATATCATCAGAGAAATTAAACCATATATATTTGACATTATATTTGATTATTTGATCTTTAGCTAAATTTTTACTTTTATCAAAAGCAAAAACAGTATCGCCAACAATATTTCTATCAGTTGCACACCAAGCATCAGATGGCGTAAGTGCAAACATTATTACATCTTCAGTATCCGTGTAATTTTTAACCCATTCGCCAAATTTGTAGAATTCTGTAGAAGGTCTTTCCCAAAAAGAACTTTTAATTTCATTAGCAATTATACTTGCAGTACCAAAACTAAAATATATGAAAATTATAAATATATAATTATATTTTTTAAAATTTATAAAATTTTTTAAAGCAATATCAAATCTTTTTTTTAAAAAATGATATAAATATAATAATGCAATTGCATATAAAGGACTGAAAAAACATAATAGTGGAATAAAATGCCTTGGCCAAAGCTGCCCCCCCAATGCAGAGCTACCCAAAATTATTGAAAGAAAGTAGACTGTTGCAGGAAAGATTAATGTGAATTTTAAAAACTTACTTTCAAATTTTGTTTTTAAAACACCTAATAAAATTATAGGTAAAGAGAGAAAAGAGATAAAAAAAATTGGTGTTGGCGTTAAATAGAGAGAGAGTTTTATTAAATCCTTAAATAAAAATATTAAATATTTTTTTAAAAGAAATAAAATTGAATATTCATTAAAAAATTCTCCTATATCGGGTGGAGACGTATTATACATCATTTCACTAAAATTATCGGTAAATGGATAGTACTTTAAATTTGAATAAAAGGCCTCACCAAAATAATTATATGAAATTATGCCCCATGGAATTAAAATTAATGTAAATGAGATTAAATAAAAAAAAATATTCATTAAATTTTGTAAATTTGTTTTTTGAAAAATATTGTAAGTTAGTATGCAAATTCCAGTTATTAAAAAACCAATACCAGCATTCGTAGTCAAATAGATTAAGCCACTTACAAAGCCTGTGATATACCAATATTTCGAACTACTAATTGATATAATTAAAAATAAAAGACCGATTTGCATAACAAGTAAAGTGAACATTGGACTCATAACTACTGTAGAATTTTCAATGTGAAAAATGTTAAAACTAGTAATTGCAGCAGATAGAATACCTAGTGTTTTAGAGTGTATTTTTTTTCCAATTATATAAGATATATAAATTGTAACTAGTGATATAAAAAAATTAAAAATTCTTCCTACAAAATATGTTTCCCCAAATAAGTATAAAAATATTCCTAAAAAAAAATGAAAGCCAGGCATGTAAACATCTGACATAGCTGGAATAGATGGGTGGTAAAACCAATAGTGAATTATGTAATCTGTATATGGGCCAATACCTTTTGATACATTATTCGCTATGTTAAAATGATTACATGGGTCTCCTCCTAAGTTCGCTTTATCTAAATCTCCAGCTTTTCTAAATAAATAATGAAGCCTTGATATAATAGATATAATTAATAGTGGTATAAAAAATTTAAAAAAATAATTCATCTCTAATTTAGATTTATAAATTTTTGAAACTCCAAATAAACCATTTAAAATATTCAATTAACCATGCCCCAACTTTAAATGATGATTTTCCGCCAAACAATCTATCAACAGATTTCAAAGGTATCTCAGAAATCTTTTTATTATTTTTTAAAGACTTTAGCGAAAGCTCAAATGCAAATGCCCAACCAATGTTTTTTGATTCAAGTGTAATTTCATCCATAATTTCCTTTTTAAACATCTTTATTCCAGTAGTTGCGTCGCTTAGAGGAAATTTAGAAAAAATATTTAATAATTTATTTGCAGTGTAAGATAAAAAATGACCAATTAATGATCCCCCATATCTCTTTCCACCATGTGCGTATCTAGTACCACTTATTAAGTCAAAATCTTTATTAATAATTAAATCATACATTTTCCTATATGAAGTTATTGGAAATATTTCATCAACTGCAGTCAATAATATTATTTTTGATTTAGAAAATGATAAACCAGTTAAAAAAGCCCCTTTTGCACCATAATGCTTATTTTTAACTAGAAATATATTTGAATATTTATTCTGTAATTTCTTAACTTCCAAAATTGTATTATCATTATCCTGATCGAAAACTACTATAATTTCATGTTCAAAATCTAATGTAGCCTCTAAAATATTAATCATTATTCCAACACTTTCTTTCTCGTTAAAAACTGGAAGAATTATTGAAAGATCAGGTATTTTATTCATTACATTTTTTTGATGACCTTACAAATATAATAAATTTGTTTTTCTTCATATTTCATTGATGAGGGCAACCACAATCCATTCCTTGAAATCATCTCACTATTAAAAAATGTATTATTTGATTTATATTTTCTCTGTTTATTTATAGGTAACCAAAATTTTCTATATGGAATTTTTTTATCATTTAAGTATCTTGTAAACTTTGATCTATTTTCTAATAGAATATCGGTCCATAGCGGAACTTCTCCAGATTTAATATCAAATTTTAAAAATTTTATAAAATCTAAATTACTTAGTTCTTCATAATAAATATTATAAGTTTTTATTTGTTTTTTTATTCTTTTTCTAATTGATTTCAACTGACCTATTCCAAATGCAGCGAGGAGATCATTAAACTTAAAATTATATCCTTCAAAATTATGTTTATCATCTCCACCGCTTCCTCTCTTTGCCATTCCTTGATATTTTAATTGTAAAATCTTATCTCTTGTACTTTTATTATTAGTAGCAATGAAGCCACCTTGACCAGTTGAAATAATTTTATTTGGAGAAAGTGAAAAGCAACCAATATCTGCAATAGTTCCTAAATATTTATTATTTTTTGATAAAAAAGCTTCAGCAGCATCTTCAATAACTTTTAATTTATATCTGGAAGCTATTTTTGATATCTTATTCATATTTGCACTTCTTCCAGAAATATGAACAGGAATAATAGCTTTTGTACGTTTATTTATTTTTTTAATTATTTTACTCACATCAATATTTAAATCTTCGATATTTATATCTACTAATACAGGCTTAGCTCCACAAAGAGTAATTGCATTTATTGTTGCAATATATGTGAAATTAGGGACAATAACCTCATCACCTATACCTATTTTAAAAGCTTTTAAAGCTAAGAAAATAGCAGTAGTACCATTGACTGTTGTTACGATATATTTTGTATTTAAAAGTTTAGCAATTTTATCTTGAAATATTAAATTATAATTTCCTTCATTTATAAAATTTGTTTTTATAACATCTTTAATATTTTCAATTTCATCATTACCTGTGATTGGCTCCCACCAAGGACTTAATATCATTTTTTTTTACCTATATTATTGTTAATTATTGTATAATTAAAAAATATAAGTATTCAAATTTATAATCTATAATTATTATAGTTTCAAAACAAAAAAAATGCTTTTAAAATGAAAATCCTTTTATTTATTCAATATTTTTTGTCAGATAAATTTATTACTAATTCTTTTAATTATGAATTAACAAAGAAAAATTTAAAAGAGACTCTCCATAATGACTAAAAGTTTTAAGCTTTTAAAAAAATGCCAAATTTCAAATAAGTCAAATTTGATAAAAATAGTGTCACTTGGTAAAATGCCACTTGTAAATTCAATGTACAGCTCAAAAAAAAATGAGCCAGAGATTTTTGCACCACTTGATTTATATTTTTGCCCTACCTCTAAATTAGTTCAACTTGGAATAATATTAAAACAGGATATGCTTTTTCCAAAATCTTATCCGTACACTAGTAGCACAACTAAAATTTTAAGAGATAATTTTAGACAATTAAGTACTGAAATTGAAAAATATGATTTAATAAATAAAGGTGACCTAATAATTGATATTGGTTCAAACGATGGAAATTTGCTATCGAATTTTAAAAACAATTATAGAGTTTTAGGTGTTACACCTGAAACAATTGGTAAATTAGCAATTGCTAAAGGAATTCCTACAATAATTAATTATTTTAATACAAAAATAGCCTCTTTAATATTAAAAAAACATGGTAAAGCAAAGATCATCACTGCAACAAATGTTTTTGCACATATAGATAATATAGGAGAAGTAATAAAAAATATAAAAAAAATTTTAAAAAAAGATGGAACCTTTATAAGCGAGTCACACTACTTAATGCCGTTAATCAAAAAGAAACAATATGATACAATTTATCATGAGCATTTAAGATATTATTCTTTAACTAGTTTAAATTTTCTATTTAATAAATTTAATTTAGAAATATTCAATGCAAAAAAAATAAAAACACATGGCGGATCAATAAGAGTATATACAGCTTTTAAAGGTAAAAAAAAACCATACCCTATAGTGAAAAGTATTCTCAAAGAAGAAAAAATTTTAAATTTAAAATATCTTATGGATTTTCAAAATAGCATTGTCTTGACAAAATTAAAATTACTTTCCATTTTAAAAAAAATAAGAATAAAAAAATTTAATATTGCTGGTATAAGTGCCCCATCAAGATCTACAACATTAATAAATTATTGTGGCTTAGATAAGGACATTATTGATATGATATTTGAAATTAAGGGTTCAAAAAAAATAGGACTAAATATTCCAGGAACAAACATTACTGTAGTTGAAGAAAATTTTGTAAAGATCAAAAAATATAAGTTCTTAATTATTTTCTCATGGCATATTAAAGACCAGCTGGTATCGATATATAAAAAAAATGGCTATAAAGGTAAATTTATTATTCCATTACCATCACCAAAAATTATATGAAAAAAAAAATATTAGTCGTTGGTGGGGCAGGGTATGTTGGAGGTTATTTAGTTGATCTTCTTCAAATAAATAATGACTATCATGTAAGAGTATTTGATAAATTATTATATGAAGATGATTATTTAAAAGATGTTGATTTCATTTATGGAGATATCAGAGACAAAGATCTTTTGAAATCAAACTTATTATGGGCGGATGTAGTAATATGGATGGCTGCATTAGTTGGTGATGGTGCTTGTGAAATTGATCACTCTCTTACGTACCAGATAAATACTGAGTCAGTAAATTTTCTTTGTAAAAATTTTAAAAAAGAGATAATTTTTTTTTCAACATGTTCTATTTACGGGGTAAATGAAAATATTATAGATGAGTCAGCTGCTGCCAATCCGCTGTCCACTTATGCAAAAACAAAATATGAGGCAGAAAAATTTATCAAAGAAAATAACGGAATGATTTTTAGATTAGGCACTCTTTTTGGGATAGGAGATAAATTTTCAAGAATTAGATTAGATTTAGTTCTTAACATATTAACTTTAAAAGCTGTTCTAGAAAAAGAAATTAATGTATTTGGCGGGAATCAATATAGACCATTACTCCATGTTAAAGATGCAGCAAAAGCTGTTGAACTTTCTTTGAATAAATATACCCCAGGGTTATACAATTTGCATTTTGAAAATTTTACTATAAGAGATATCGCGAAAGAGATTTTAAAGTTACTACCCAACACTAAAATAAATTACATAGATAAAAAATTCCAAGATTTAAGAAATTACAGAGTAGATGGAAAGTTAGTCAGAGATACATTAAATTTTAATCCATCATATAATTTAAAGTATGGTATAAATGAAATAAAATTTTTAATTGAAAATTCTAGGATAAAAAATCCAAGTAATATTAGGTACACTAATGTTGAATATTTAAAGAATAATGAAATCTAATAAATCAGTTTTAAATAATAACTTACCTACCTTAATAGATGGTGGCTCCCACATTGACTCAAGAGGAACATTAAATTTTGTTAATGATATTACCTTTTTTGATTTTAAGAGATTTTATATTATTGAAAATTTTCAAAATAATTTTGTAAGAGCATGGCATGGTCATAAAAATGAAAATAAGCTCCTCTATTGTATTTCTGGTACTTTCAAAGTTGGTGCAATTAAGATAAATAATTTCAATAAACCATCAAAATCTGCTGTACCACATGAATTTATATTATCATCTTTAGTACCTAAGATTTTATTTATTCCAAAAGGCTTCGCAAATGGTTTAATGAATTTAGAGAAAAAATCTAAAATTATGGTATTTTCGGATAAATCTTTATTAGAAAGTCAAAATGACGATTATAGATTTAAGTTTGATTTTTGGGATATCTGGAAAATAAAATTTGAATGAAAACTTTATTAGTTTTAGGAATAAATGGCATGCTAGGATCAGCTGGTCTAAAATGTATTACAAGTAAAAATATTAATATCGATCTTCTTTCTTCTTACAGTAACCAAAGAAAATTTGAATTCCTCTCTAAAAATTATAAAAATATTCATAGTGATAAGTTTATAAAGTTTAATATTCTTGAAGATGATTTATCAATCTTACCCAAGAATATTGATATAGTTATAAATTGTATAGGTGTTATAAAACCTTTTATTGATGAAAATAATATCACTAATGTAAAAAATGCTATTAAAATAAATTCTAATTTTCCATATCAACTTAGTGAATATTTTAATAAATCTATTATTTTTCAAATTGCTACAGATTGTGTGTTTAGTGGAAGTAAAGGTAATTATGACGAAAATTCAAAGCACGATTGTATAGACATCTATGGAAAAACTAAAAGTTTAGGGGAAGTAAAAGCTGAAAATTTTTTTAATGTTAGATGCTCAATTATAGGAAGGGAAGTATTATCAAAATACTCTCTTTTGGAATGGTTTTTATCCCAAAATTCTGACCAAAATATAAATGGATTTACTGATCATGTTTGGAATGGTTTAACAACTACTTGTTTTTTTGAACTTTTAATATCAATAATTGTTAATGATATTAAAATTCCTAATAACATTCATTTAAAACCATCTGATAAAGTTAATAAATACGAATTATTGAAGCTTTTTAAGAATAAATTCATAAAAGATATTGAAATTAAACCATTAAACTCAAAAAATTATTGTGATAGATCGCTTGACACTGTTCATCCAGATATTAATGAATTAGTTTGGAAAAAAAGTATTTATAAAAAAAAATTAACAATTGAGGAAATGATCAATAATCTCTAATGAAAGTTATTACTATTGTAGGCACTAGACCAGAATTAATTAGATTAAGTATTATTATTCCTAAGTTAGACAAATTAGTAGATCATGTTTTAGTTCATACTGGGCAAAATTATGACTATGAGTTAAATCAAATATTTTTTAAACAATTAAAAATCAGAAATCCAAATTATTATCTTAATGCCAAAGGTACTTTCTCAGAACAGATATCTATTATGTTTCCTAAAATTGAAAAAATATTCATTAATGAAAAACCTGATAGGGTTTTAATTTTAGGAGATACAAATAGCAGCCTATGTTCAATTGTTGCAAAAAGACTACAAATACCTGTGTTTCATATGGAGGCAGGTAATAGATCTTTTGATGAGAGAATGCCCGAAGAAGTTAATAGAAGAATAATTGATAATACATCTTCTATTCAATTACCATATAGCAACTCTTCAATGCAAAACTTGCTTTTAGAGGGTTTTAGCAAAAATAAAATTTATCTTACTGGAAATCCTATTTACGAAGTTTTAGAGAAAAATAAAAAAATGATACAAAACTCAAAGATCTTACAATCTTTAAAACTGAAAAAAAATAAATATATCTTAATTACTATTCATAGGGAAGAAAACTTAGACATTAAGGAAAACTTTCAAAACTTAATATCAGCACTTAATGAAATCTCAAATAATGAGAATATAAAAATTATCTGGCCTATACACCCAAGATCAAAAATCAAAATAAAAAAAAATAACATTAAATTAAATCCGCTAATTAAAATAATAAAACCCCTAGGTTTTTTTGATTTTATAAAACTTGAAAAAAACTCATTTTGTGTAATGACAGATAGTGGAACAGTACAAGAAGAATGTTCAATAATGTCAATACCGTACTTAGTTCTAAGATCTACAACAGAAAGACCTGAGGCTTTAGAAAAGGGTTCAGGAATTTTAAGCGGACTATTAAAAGATAATATTATTACCTCATTTAAAATTTTATCCTCTTTAAACAAAAAAAATGACCCTCCATTGGATTATGTTTCCCCTAATAACAGCGACGTAGTTATAAAAATATTAGTTGGTAACAATAAATAAACTTGAAAAATTTTTTAAAATTTTTTCCAAAGGATGACATTAACAAAGACAATAGCATTAACAAAAAAAATGTTTATTTAATAAATTTAATTATTCTATTACCATTTTTAGCAATTTTTAATATAAAAATATTATTAGCATCAATTCCATTTTTTTTAATTGGATATTTTGATGATATAAAAAATTTATCTATTCGTAATAGATTTTTCATTAGCTTTATTTTTCTATTTTTTATTTTCTATTTTGATAGTAATTTTCTTATTAAATTTATAATTTTTGATAAACAAATTGTTTATTTAAATTATTTTTTTTCATTTTTTTTATCATCAATCCTAATATTAGGATTTATTCATGTAATGAACATGTCAGATGGTAGAAATTCAAATTATGGACTATATATGTTGATTTTATTTATAACAATTTTTACAAATACTTATTTTCTAGATTA
>MDTG01114566.1_pt1 | contig 11633 bp, 8 predicted proteins | sample 811421 | NCBI WGS metagenome assembly MDTG01 (sample SAMN05326645, study PRJNA326480) | marine metagenome | isolation source: seawater | place: Pacific Ocean: South East | collected 2011
ACCTTGCCGACCCGGCTTTGCACGGCGAGAAATTCCAGAATGCGCTCTTTCACTTCTTCCAGGCCGTAGTGATCCTGGTCGAGAATTTCCTTGGCGTGGGCCAGATCGTGACGCACCCGGCTGCGCTTCTTCCACGGCACCGAGGTCATCCAATCCAGGTAACTGCGCACCACCGTCGCCTCGGCGGACATCGGCGACATCATGCGCAGCTTGTTCAATTCGTTCTTGGACTTTTCCTTGGCGTCCTTGGGCATGCCGGAGTTGTCGATCTTCTTTTCCAGATCCTCCAGCTCGTTGCCGCTGTCGTCCAGGTCGCCGAGTTCTTTCTGAATCGCCTTCATCTGCTCATTCAGATAGTACTCGCGCTGGCTCTTCTCCATCTGTTTCTTGACCCGGCCACGGATGCGCTTTTCCACTTTCAGCACATCCATGTCGGATTCCATCAGCGCCACCAGATGCTCGACACGCTCGCGCACGTCGACCATTTCCAGGACGTCCTGCTTCTCTTCGAGCTTGAGCTGGAGGTGGGCGGAGATGGTGTCGGCCAGGCGGCTGACCTCGTCGATGGAGGACACCGAATTCATGATCTCCGGCGCCACTTTTTTGGACAGCTTGACGTATTCCTCGAACTTGGCGAGCAACGAGCGGGACAAGGCGTCCTGCTCGCTTTCCGACGGCATCTGATTGTCCAGTTCGCGGACATCGGCGACGCCGCCCTCCTCGCCGAAGCGGGCCTTGCTGATGTGGCCGCGGGCGCCGCCCTCGACCAGCACTTTGACGGTGCCGTCGGGGAGCTTGAGCATCTGCAGGATGGTGGACACGGTGCCCACCCGGTAAATATCGCTTTCCGCGGGATCGTCATCGGACGCGTTGCGCTGCGCCACCAGCATGATCTGCTTGTCGCTGGCCATGGCGGCTTCCAGAGCCGCAATGGACTTCTCCCGGCCGACGAACAGCGGGATCACCATATGCGGGTAGACCACCACGTCACGCAGTGGCAGCAACGGAATATCTTTCAGCACGTATCGCCCCTTTGTTGGTTTACGACCATCAACCGGTCGCGCGGATCAATCCGGCGCGACCCTGGACGTTTGCTCGCTGTTCTCGTAAATCAGAAGCGGTTCGGACTCACCGTCGATGGTGGCACTGTCGATCACCACCTTGGCGACGCCATCCAGCGACGGCACCTGATACATGGTATCCAGCAGCACCGCCTCGAGGATCGAACGCAGGCCCCGGGCGCCGGATTTGCGCTCCATGGCCTTGCGCGCCACCGCTCTCAGGGCGTCGTCGCGGAAGTCGAGTTCCACGCCTTCCATCTCGAACAGGCGGACGTACTGTTTGGTCAGTGCGTTGCGCGGTTCGGTAAGAATCTGTACCAGCGCCTCCTCGGAGAGCTCCTCCAGGGTGGCGATCACCGGCAAGCGGCCGATGAATTCGGGAATCAGGCCGTACTTGACCAGATCCTCCGGCTCCACGCCGGCCAGGGTTTCGCCCATGGACAGCACGGTTTCCTTGCTCTTCACCTCGGCGGAGAAGCCGATGCCGCCCTTGTCGGAACGGTCGCGGATCACCTTGTCCAGACCGGCGAAGGCGCCGCCGCAGATGAACAGGATGTTGGAGGTGTCGACCTGCAGGAACTCCTGTTGCGGATGCTTGCGGCCGCCCTGGGGCGGCACCGAAGCCACGGTGCCCTCGATCAGCTTGAGCAGCGCCTGCTGCACGCCCTCGCCGCTCACGTCGCGGGTGATCGACGGGTTGTCCGACTTGCGGGAAATCTTGTCGATTTCGTCGATGTAGACGATGCCGCGCTGGGCCTTGTCCACGTCGTAGTCACACTTCTGCAACAGCTTCTGGATTATGTTTTCCACGTCCTCGCCCACATAGCCCGCTTCGGTGAGCGTGGTGGCGTCGGCGATCGTGAACGGCACGTTGAGCAGGCGCGCCAGCGTTTCAGCGAGCAGTGTTTTACCACTGCCGGTGGGACCGATAAGCAAGATGTTGCTCTTGCCCAGTTCCACTTCCTCGCGGCTGCGGCCCTGGCTGCCCAGGCGCTTGTAGTGGTTGTACACGGCCACGGAAAGCACCCGCTTGGCGCGCTCCTGACCGATCACGTAATCATCCAGCGTGGTCTTGATTTCCTGGGGCTTGGGCAGACGCTCGTCGCCGCTGTCACCGGTCTCTTCCTGGACCTCTTCGCGGATGATGTCGTTACAGAGATCCACACACTCGTCGCAGATAAAGACCGACGGGCCCGCGATCAGTTTGCGAACTTCGTGCTGGCTCTTGCCGCAGAACGAGCAGTACAGCAGTTTGCCGTCGTCGCCCTTTCCGGTGTTATCGGTCATCGAATCGCCTCTGAACCTGGTAGTCACTTTGAAGATGCAGGGAGAGCGCGGCTTTTTCAAGCCCGCTCAGGCCCCGGCGACCGCCATTCGGCCGCTTTCATACGCCGTTCCGGCGGGCTCAGCGGCGGCTGAGCACCTCGTCCACCAGACCGTATTCCTTGGCCTGGGTGGCGTCCATGAAGTTATCGCGATCGGTGTCGCGCTCCACCACTTCCAGCGGCTGGCCGGTGTGGTGGGAGAGCATGCGGTTGAGATCCTCTTTGATCTTGAGGATTTCGCGGGCATGGATCTCGATGTCGGAAGCCTGACCCTGGAAGCCGCCCAGCGGCTGGTGGATCATCACCCGGGCGTTGGGCAGTGCGTAGCGCTTGCCCTTCTCGCCGGCGGCGAGCAGGAAGGCGCCCATGCTGGCCGCCTGGCCGATGCACATGGTGGACACCGCGGGCTTCACGAACTGCATGGTGTCGTAGATCGACATGCCGGCGGTCACCGAACCGCCCGGGCTGTTGATGTACAGGTTGATGTCCTTGTCCGGGTTTTCCGACTCCAGGAACAACATCTGGGCGACGATCAGGTTGGCCATGTAGTCCTCAACCTGGCCGACCATGAAAATAACCCGCTCTTTCAGCAGACGGGAATAAATGTCGAAGGAACGCTCGCCCCGTGAGGTCTGCTCGATCACCACGGGCACCAGACCCACGTTGGTCGGGTCCTGCATCAAAGTCTTCATCTCCGGCGTTACGGAGGTGATCCGGCTCAGGTCTATCATCTAGCGCTTCCTATATCTGCGTGTCCCGCTCCGGCGTGTCCGCAACCTGCTGTTCCGGCGCCGCGGCCTGTGAACGGGTATTGGGGCGAACCGGCCCTGTTACAAGGTGTTCGCCCGATAGCGGTCACCTGATAGTAAGGTGGCCCCCGTGGGGCGTCTATAAAGGCGGGGCAATATGGCGTTCAACTGCGCAAAAGTTGCACAAAAGCGGCCTTTTAGAACAAAAAAACCTCCGAAATACCGTTTTCCGGTACGTCGGAGGTCTTCCGCCCGGACCCTGTCGGCGGGTCCGGGGCAACGCCTGGCGTTGTGATCAGCCCTGCTGGTCGCGCGGCTTGACCGCGTCCTGGTAGGACATGCTCTTCTCTTCCACCTTGGCGGATTCCAGTACGAAGTCCACCACCTGGTCTTCCAGCACCGCGCCTTCGATCTGCTGCAGTTGCTGCGGGTTGCTGTACACCCAGTTAACCAGTTCCTCGGGCTGCTCGTACTGAGAGGCGATCTCTTCCACCCGCGCCTTGACGCGATCCGCGTCCGGCTTGATCTCGTGCTTCTCGAGGATCGCGCGCACCACCAGGCCGAGCCGCGCGGAGCGCTGCGCCTGCTCGCGGAACAGCTCTTCGGGCAGCATCGACGCGTCGAACTGCTGGCCGCCACCGAACTGCTGCATCATCTGCTGACGCATGCGGTCGATTTCCTGCTTCACCAGCGCTTCCGGCAGATCGAAGTCGTGGGCCTGGGCAAGACCGTCCATGACCTGTTCCTTCACCTTGCCGGACACCGCGTTCTTCAGCTCGCGCTCCATGTTCTTGCGCACTTCCGCCTTGAACTGCTCCAGGTCGCCGTCCTCGACGCCGAACGCCTTCATGAACTCGGCGTCCACTTCCGGCAGCTGCTTGGCTTCGACGCTGTTCACCTTGATCTGGAACACCACCGCCTGGCCTTTCAGCTCCTCGGACTGGTAGTCCTCCGGGAAGGTCACCTCGATGTCCTTCTCTTCGCCGGGCTTCATGCCGACGATGCCGTCCTCGAAACCGGGGATCATCTGGCCGGAGCCCAGCTCCAGGTTCTGGCCTTCGGCGCTGCCGCCTTCGAAGGCTTCACCGTCCTTCAGGCCCTTGAAGTCGATGTTGACGCGGTCGCCGGTCTGCGCGGCGCGCTCCACGGCTTCGTACTCGGAGCGCTGCTCGCGCAGCGTCTCGATCATCTGCTCCACGTCGGCGTCGCTGATCTCGGCCACCGGCTTTTCCACTTCCACGCTGTCCAGCGGCGCCAGTTCCACGTCCGGGTACACCTCGAAGGTGGCGACGAACTCCAGATCCTGGCCGGCCTCGTTCTTGGTGGCCTCGAAACCGGGCATGCCGGCCGGCTGCAGGGATTCCTGCTCCACCGCCTCAATAAAGGATTCGCGCATCACGTCGGCGAGGACCTCGTTACGCACCGCATCACCGAAGCGACGTTTCACTTCCCGCATCGGCACCTTGCCCGGGCGGAAGCCGTTCAGGCGGACGCTTTTCTGGGCCTCGCGCAGCTTGGTGTCGACCGCCGAATCCACTTTTTCCGCGGGTACGCCCACGGTCAAACGCCGTTCCAGACCTGATGTCGTTTCTACGGAAACCTGCATAACATCCTCTTTATAAAGACTTTTTGGTCCACGGCCGACCGTGCCGGCCCGGACCGCATACTTTGAAGGGCGGCAATTATAGTCAATGCCCGCCGCCATGAACACCGATACGAAAAAAGCCCCCGGGGATTACCCCCGGAGGCTTCAATGTTGGGGTGGCTGATGGGATTTGAACCCACGACCACCGGAGTCACAATCCGGGGCTCTACCAACTGAGCTACAGCCACCAGCAAAACTGGTTTGGTACTTTGTGTGCCTGTCGGCGCGCTTTGGCGCGCCTGGCAGGGCTCGAACCTGCAACCTACGGCTTAGAAGGCCGTTGCTCTATCCAATTGAGCTACAGGCGCTGAACCGGTAAAACGTCTTCGCTTGACTGGTCGGGGTGGAGGGATTCGAACCCCCGACATCCTGCTCCCAAAGCAGGCGCGCTACCAGGCTGCGCTACACCCCGCCGAGCAGGTCGAGCGAGGCGGCATAATACTCGCCGCCCCCGGGAGCGTCAACGCCGCGCGCCCGGCGCCGGAACCGTTCGCTGGATTATTCGCCAGCCGCGCCGCGAACCGGTCCGCGCGCCCCTTTGCCCCACCGCGGCCGGCGTGCGAAAATCCGCGCCTCCCGATTCCCGACCAAGAGACACTCAATGAGCGCGCAGATTCTGGATGGCAAGGCACTGGCCCAGCATTTCGAAGAGGAAATGCGCCGTCGCGTGGACGCTCTCAAGGCGAAAGCCGACGGACGCACCCCTATTTTGGCGACCCTGCTGGTGGGCGCCGACCCGGCTTCCGCCACCTACGTAAAGATGAAGGGCAACGCCTGCCGCCGGGTCGGCATGGACTCCCGGGCCATCGAACTGCCCGAGGACACCACCACCGAGCAGTTGCTCGCGCAGATCGAAGAGCTCAACAACAACCCGGACGTGCACGGCATTCTCCTGCAGCACCCGGTGCCGGAGCAGATCGACGAGCGCCGCTGTTTCGACGCCATCAGCCTGGAGAAGGACGTGGACGGCGTCACCTGCCTGGGCTTCGGCCGCATGGCCATGGGCGAGCCGGCCTACGGCTGCGCCACCCCCAAGGGCATCATGCGCATCCTGGAGCACTACCAGATTCCGCTGGAGGGCAAGCACGCCGTGGTGGTGGGCCGCAGCGCCATTCTCGGCAAACCCATGGCGCTGATGCTGCTGGGCGCCAACGCCACCGTCACCATCTGCCACAGCCGCACCCAAAACCTGCCGGAGTTGGTCAAGCAGGCGGACATCGTGGTGGGCGCCGTGGGCCGCCCGGAATTCATCAAGGCGGACTGGATCAAGGACGGCGCCGTGGTGGTGGACGCCGGCTTCCACCCGGAGAAGTGCGGCGACATCGAGCTGGCGCCGCTCACCGACCGGGTCGCCGCCTACACGCCGGTGCCCGGCGGCGTGGGTCCGATGACCATCAACACCCTGATCTTCCAGACCCTGGAAGCGGGCGAGAAGGCGTTCGGCGCCTAGGGAGCCTCTGAACAACTCCCGGCGCGCTCTGCGTGACCTGAAGCGTGCAGCTGTTGTACTTCGTCATGACGGACAGGGTGGTTCCCTTTCCTAGTGACGAAGTACAGCAGATGTGCGCTTCAGGCCGCGCCCTTCGGGGCTTTCAGGCTGGCCCGCACTCTTCGTTGCAATTTCTCGACAGGCAACCAGCCTGCCTTCAAAATCGCGCCTTGATTGCGGGCCAGCCTGAAAGCCAGAGCGCGCCGGGAGTTGTTCAGAGGTTCCCTAGCGTTCGCTATTCAGTATCTTGACGCTGGCGGTCATGCCCGCCGCCAGCGTCAGAGACTCCGGCACCGCCCGCAGCTCGATCTGCACCGGAATCCGCTGGGCCAGCCGCACCCATTCGAACGTCGGCGCCACCTCCGCCAGACCCTGATCGCCACCGGCCACCGCATTGGTGTTGCCTATGCCCCGGGCAATGCCGGCGACACGCCCTTCCAGCGCCCGGTCCACACCCAGCAACCGCACCTTCGCCGGGTCGCCAACCCGGATCCGGTGCACCTGGGTTTCCCGGAAATACGCCTCCACCCAGAACGAATCCGCGTCCACCAGGGTCAGCACCGGCTCGCCGGCGCGGGCATAATCGCCGGCATGGGCCAGCAGATGGGTCACATGGCCGTCGGCGGGCGCGGTTACCCGGGTGCGAGCCAGATCCAGCTCGGCTTTTTGCAGCGCCGCCTGGGCGGCCTGCAGGTCCGCCCGCGCCACGTCCGCCAGACTGGTGGCCTCCTCGCGCTCCTCCGCGGAGACCGCCCTGCCGAGACGATCACGGCGGGCGGCTTCGTCACTGCGCAGCTTTGACTCCAGCCGGCGGTGCTCCAGCTCCGCCCGCGCCTGGAACAGCGCCAGCCGGTAGCGCTCCGGATCCACCACGAACAGCGGGTCGCCCTGCTCCACCCGGGCGTTGTTGCTGACGTTCAGCTCGGTGATCGGCCCGGACACGTCCGGCGCCACCTGAATCACCGCCGCGCGCACCCGGGCGTCGCGGGTCCACAGGGTGTGCATGTACTGATGCCAGAGAAACCACACCGCCAGGGCCGCGCCGGCCACCAGCACCAGGGTGATTAAAAACGGGCGCCAGCGGCGGGGCCGGCCTTCGTCCGCGCGGGGTTCAGCCATCACACTCTCCCTATAAGCATCAGCAGGCCCAGCGCCAGGGCCAGACTCATCACCAGCACACACAGGCCCGCCAGGGCCGGGTGCCAGACATACCGGTAGCCGTCGTAGCGGCTGATCAGCCCGTTCACGGGCCAGAATATCAGCAACCCCAGCACCACCACCGGAATCAGCGGCGGCAGCAGCACACCGGCCAGATTGATCTCATGCAGCACCGTTCGCCTCCAGTCCCCGCCAGGGGCCGTCGCCGGACCCGCTCAGGAAAAAGCCCGCGTTGCCACGGATAATATTGATCTGCATGCGCAGGCGCACCACCGCCCGTACCAGCCGGCGGCGCTCGCCGTCGCTGGCGGCGCTGTCGTAGGCGCGCCGGCACTGGCCGGCCACGGTGTCGGCGCGGGCCGCCAGGGCCAGCCAGCGGTCCTGGTCGCCGTCCCGCAGGGCGCGCTGGGTGTCGCGGATCAGGCGGGTCAGCGCCAGCCGCACCGAGGCCGGCACGCCGCGCCGACACAGCGCGTCCATATAAAGCAGCCCGAGCCCCAGGGTCACCGCCGCCAGCGCGCCCTGCAGCAGCTCGCCGTCGCGGGGGTGGTCCGGATCGAGCCTGGGCAGCGTACGGCTGATGCGGTCGTAGAGCTGGCTTTCCATTTCATGGCGGGGGCGCCGCCGCCGGATCGGCCAGCGCCCCAGGGTCCGGCACAGATCCCGGCACAGCCGGCGCCGGGCCCGGGCGGCGTCGTCGCCGGGCCACAGCAACAGGAACGCGAGCACCGCGAAGCCCATGCCCAGCCCCAGACCGATCATATTGTTGAACAGCGGCGCGGCGGAAAAGTCCTGCACCGGGCGCAGGTCCAGCAACAGCGGGAAGAAGATGGTCAGCGCGGTGCCGGTGGCCACCGTGGCCGGCCGCGCCATCGCCAGCCCGGCCAGCAGATACAGCGGCGCCAGCCACAGCACCAGGGCCGGAAAGCCGTCGCTGGCGGGCAACAGCACCAGCCGGTAGAGCGTGGCCAGCACGGTGGCCAGCAAGGCGCCCTTGATAAAGCCTTTCACCGCCGCCAGCGGGTCGTCGCGGGTGGAAAACAGCGCGCAGATCACCCCCACCTGGATCGCCATGGCCGCCCCCTGGGGCGCCGCGCTCCAGAACCACAGCACCACCGTGGCGCCCAGCGCCAGCGCCGCCCGGGCGCCGTTGCGCCAGGCCTGCCCGTAATCCAGATGCAGCCGCGAGGTGCCGGCGCGCCAGCGCACCGGCGTGGCCTGATCGGTGAGCATGGCGTAGAGCGCCACGCTGGAGCGCAGCCGGTCGCACAATTCGGCGCTGTGCTCCAGCACCAGTTGCAGCGCGTAGAAGCGTTGCTCGTCATGGCTGAGCAGTTCGCCGCGCAGCGAGCGGGCCAGTTCCCGGGCGCGCTGGTAGAGCGCCGACAGGGTCTCCCGCAGGGCCGCCGGGGACGCCTCCGGATCCAGGCGCGCGATGTCGGCGAGCAGCAGCGCCACCTGGTCCTGGTGGTGGCGCTCCGCGTAGCGGTTCACATAGGTGTTCAGCGGCCCCACCGAGGAGATCAGCGCCAGCATCTCGTGGCCCAGCCGGCGGCAAAGACCGGCGTGGCGGCGCAGCCGGGCGGAATCGAACAGGGCGTGCTCGCGCTGGGCCTCCAACGCCATGCCACTGGTGATCAACGCCTGGCGGCGCCGTTGCAGGGCGGGCCCGTCAAGCCGGCCGGCGGCGCTGTCCGACACCAGGCGGATCAGCGCCACCAGCTGTTCCCGGCTCTGCTGCAGGTAGGTGCGCCCGGCGGACTGGGGCCACACCAGCACGCTCATCAGGCTCACACAGAGAATGCCCAGGCCGATCTCCGTGACCCGCGCCACCGCCATGGTGAACGCCTGGTCCGGTTGCAGCACCGCCGGCACGCCGACGATCAAAGCACTGTAACCGGCCAGCACAAAAGCGTAGGAGCGGAAGTTGCGCAGCAGGCTGGCGCACAGGGTGCACAGGCCCAGCCACACCGCCAGAGCGAGGAAAAACAGGGTGTGTAACTGGGCCAGCGTCGCCACCAGCACCACCGCCGTGGCGGCCCCGGTGAGGGTACCGAACAGCCGGTATATGCCCTTGGCCAGCACCATGCCGCCCAGCGGCTGGGCGACAATATAGACCGTCATCAGCGCCCACTTGGGCTCGTCCAACCCCAGGGCCAGCGCAATATAGAGCGCCAGCATGCCGGCGCTGAAGGTGCGGAACGTGAATTGCCATTGCCGCCGCCCGGCCTCGCGCAGGAACGCGGGGAGCCTGACGGTGGCGGCGACCATCGTGGCTCAGGCCTCGCGGGGCCAGGACTCGCGCAGACCCACGGTGCGGTTGAACACCAGCCGGCCGTCGACGCTGTCCCGGTCGACGCAGAAGTAGCCTTCGCGCTCGAACTGAAAGCGGCTCTCCGGATCCGCGTCGCGCAGGCCGGGTTCGACCACGCAGCCGTCCAGCACACGCAGGGACTCCGGGTTGATGTGGTCCAGGAAGCTCTCGCCTTCGGCCACTTTCGACGGGTTGGCGGTCTGGAACAGGCGGTCGTATTGGCGCACCTCGCAGGGCAACCCGTGGGCGACACTGACCCAGTGGATCACGCCGCGCATCTTGCCCTGCCCTTCCGCCGGCTCCGGATTCTTGCCCAGGGTGTCCGGGTCGTAACTGCAGCGCACTTCGACGATCTCGCCGTCGGCGTCACGGACGATGTCCTCGGCCTGGATCACATAGCCGTAGCGCAGCCGCACCCGGTCACCCAGCACCAGCCGCTTATACTTTTTATTGGCCTCCTCGCGGAAGTCCTCCCGGTCGATATAGACCTCCCGGGTAATCGGCATGCGGCGGGTGCCCATGTCTTCGTTTTGCGGGTGCACGGGCGCGTCCAGCCACTCTTCCTTGTCCTCGGGCCAGTTCTCGATCACCAGCTTGAGCGGGTTCAGCACGCAGAAAGCACGCGGCGCGTTGTGGTTGAGATCGTCACGCACCGAGGCTTCCAGAATGCTCATGTCGATCACCGAGTCGGCGCGGCTGACCCCCAGGTTCTCGCAGAAATGGCGGATCGCGGCGGGCGTGTAACCGCGCCGGCGCAGGCCGCTCAGGGTGGGCAGGCGCGGGTCGTCCCAGCCGTCCACGTGGCCCTCGTCCACCAGCAGCTTGAGACGGCGCTTGCTGGTCACGGTGAAGTTGAGATTGAGGCGGGCGAACTCGTACTGGCGAGGCTCGGCGGGCACGTCCACGTTCTCCACCAGCCAGTCGTACAGCGGCCGGTGATCCTCGAACTCCAGGGTGCAGAGACTGTGGGTGATGCCTTCCAGCGCGTCCGAGAGCGGATGGGTGAAATCGTACATCGGGTAGATCACCCACTTGTCACCGGTCTGGTGATGCGCCTTTTTGCGTATCCGGTAGAGCACCGGGTCGCGCATGTTCAGGTTGGGGCTCTGCATGTCGATGCGGGCGCGCAGCACCGCGGCGCCCTCGTCGAACTTGTTGTCGCGCATGTCGGCGAACAGCGCCAGGTTCTCTTCCACGGAGCGGTCCCGGTGCGGGCTGTTACGCCCCAGGGTGGTGAAGTTACCGCGCATCTCCGCGATCTGCTCCGGCGACTGGGTGTCCACATAGGCCAGGCCCTTGCGGATCAGGGCCACCGCCAGATCGTAAAGCTGGTCGAAATAGTCGCTGGCGAAGCGCACCGGGCCGGCCCACTGGAAGCCGAGCCATTCCACGTCCTTCTTGATGGAGTGGATGTACTCGTCCTCTTCCTTTTCCGGGTTGGTGTCGTCAAAGCGCAGATGACAGGCGCCGCCGTAGGATTCGGCGATGCCGAAATTCAGGCAAATCGACTTGGCGTGACCGATATGCAGGTAGCCGTTCGGCTCCGGCGGGAACCGGGTCACCACCCGGCCATTGTTTTTTCCTTCGGCCAGGTCACGATCGATGATCTGTCTGATAAAGTTACTGGGCGCTTTTGCTTCACTCATTGAGCCGCCTGCGGCTGAAATACGGGGTTGGCTAGTGTAAAGTGCGCCCCCCTAAAGTCAAAGACTCCCAGGACCCGGAGACCCCATGAAAGTGCTGTTGACCACCACCTATGGAAAGATCGTTCTGCAACTGGATACGGTGCGCGCCCCCGCCACCACCGAGAACTTCGTGCAATACGTCAGGGACGGGCATTATGACGGCACCATTTTTCACCGGGTGATCAGTAACTTCATGATCCAGGGTGG
>MDTG01199504.1_pt1 | contig 11633 bp, 11 predicted proteins | sample 811421 | NCBI WGS metagenome assembly MDTG01 (sample SAMN05326645, study PRJNA326480) | marine metagenome | isolation source: seawater | place: Pacific Ocean: South East | collected 2011
ATGAAATTAAAAATTTTTATCTAAAAAAAACAAATAAAAATAATCACCCAATAAAATGTATTGAAATAGGACCGGGGGTTGGTAATTTAATTAGAATTATGTTTGCTGAAAATTTTGCAACTCATACCACTGTTGTAGATTTGCCATCATCTATTATTTTTTCCTTTTGCAATTTAATAAAGAGATTCCCAAAAATTGATTACCTTTTACCAAATGAAATAAAAAATAAAGAGGATTTTTACAATCATACATTATTATTTTTAACAAATTCGCAATTAGATTTATTACCTGATAACTTCTATTCCTTAGGGGTAAACACAATGAGTTTTGGGGAAATGAATATGCAAACTATTGAAAACTATTTTAAAATATTAAGAAGTGCTCTCAATATAAATAATTTATTTTATTGTCTAAATAGAGTTGAAAAAATAATGAAAACAAATGATCAAAAGGAAATTATAAGATTTACTCAATACCCCTGGAGATCAGAAGATGAAGATATGCATTTTCAATTATCATTTATAGAAAAATTTAGAAATTTTAACCCTATGTTTTTGAAAGTTACAAATCTATCTAAATGATTTTAATTTTTATTTCTAAATTTAATAATGAAAAAATTATTAAAAATATACATAACCAACTAATACGTTTAACTGCTTCAAGTAAAATCAAAACTATGGTTTTATTTGAATCTTCAAAAGATTTTAATACTATCAATGAGATATTATTATACACAAAAAATAAAAATAGCATAAATTTTATAAATATTGATTCAGTTAAAAGGGAGCTTAAGTATCAAAATGATTATTTAGAAAAATATATTAAATTTCTAAATATAAAATTGTTAATTATTAATTTAAATACAGGAGCATTTCGAAGCAAATACATTAATCAATTTGAAACTATTTCAAAAAAATATAATATAAAACTACTATTCCCTTTTAATACAATTTTTAGAGGAAGAGCCTCTTTATATGATAGTATATATCTTAAATCATATGAACTATCTAAAATATTTAACGATACACCTAATACCCTTAATCCAGATATTATAACAAAATGCAATGATTATATTAATAAGTATTTAGAATTTGAAGATGACTCTAAAGTAAGAGAGGAAAGATTTAAAAAAAATAAGAATAGTGATTTGAATATTTTTTTACAAAATATTTTATTTTCAAATTTAAAAAAAAAAATTAAATCTAATTATTGTGTATTACTTCTTCCTAAACAAAATAATTGGTATAATTCATACGCAAATCCAGAAAACAATAATTATTTTAAATTAATTAATCATATAAGAAAAATTACACCTAAAGAATTTATTCTAGTTGTCAAAATTCATCCCAAGCAAAAATTATCTTTAAGATTTTTATTATTTTTTTTATTTTATAATAAAAGTATTTTATTATTTCAAGAAAACCTTAATCTTATTTCTAATAAAAAACTTATAAAAGAATCACATTTAGTTTTTTCAGCTGGAACCACTGCAGTTGTTTTACCAATACTTCTCATGAAAAAAATAATAGAAATAGGAAATATAAGTTATGGCTTATGGGTGAATAACTCTCCATTTAAGAGAATAAATATTCAAAATAAAATTTCTTATAATAAATCAATTGTTTTAAATTATATAAGAGGTAAAAATATATCGAATATTAATTATTTAAAATATATTTATGCTTTTTTGCTCACTTCCTTTCCACTAAATGATAAGCATAATACAAATGAAATTGATTTTAAAAAAAATATAGATAGTTCTAAAATTATGATTAATCAAATTGCCAAATTTATAATTAAGAGTGAAATAAATGAATAAAATTTTATTAACAGGTGGTGCTGGAATGATTGGAAGCAATTTAATTTCTAAATTAATTATACTAGGCTATGAAGTTTACGTTGTAGATAATCTATGGAGGGGAAAAATTGAAAATATTAATAACATTAATAATTTTGATATTAGTAATTTTAAAAAATTAGATTTAACTAATTATAAATCATGTTTAGATGCGACTGAAAATATTGATATTGTCCTTCATTTTGCTGATGTAGTTGCTGGAATAAATTATGTTTTTAAAAATGAATTTAGTTTGTACCAAGAAAACACTTTAATGAATACCAATATTCTTAGAGCTGCAATCAAAAATAAAGTAAAAAAATTTATGTATTTAGGAACTGCTTGCAGCTATCCTGAAAAAATTCAAGATAAATTAATGAAAAAAGGCTTGAAAGAAGATCAGGTATTCCCTGCTAATCCAGAATCATCATATGGCTGGAGTAAATTAATGGGTGAATATGAAATTTTACTTGCAAGCAAACATCAATTAATTGAAACTTGCATATTAAGGTTACATAACGTTTATGGATATCCATGTGAATTGGATGATAGTAAATCTCAAGTCATACCTGCTTTATGTAAAAAAGTTATACAAAATAATGAATTAATAGTATGGGGTTCTGGTAAACAGAGAAGAGCTTTTTTATATGTAGACGATGTCATTAATGGAATTTTGAAAGCTCTAGATAAAGGTTTTAATCAAGGAGCTATACAATTAGGTCCTGAGTCAAGTATCTCAATTGGAGAAATTGCAAAAAAAATAGTTAAATTTAAAGATAGAGATGTCAAAATTGTTTATGATAAAACAAAAGCAGAAGGTGATTTTGATAGATTTGCAGATATTTCTCTAGCGAAAAAAATATTAAATTGGGAACCTAATACTAAAATTGATGATGGTTTGTTAAAAACTTATAATTGGATTCAAAGTAAAATTAAATAATTTATGAACATTATTTTTTTTTCTGAAAACATGAAAAAATATAAGTCTGCAAACTATCAGAGAGAATTTATGAATGAATTAAAAAAAAATGAACTAACAAAAGTTTTTTTTTATGGACCAGGATTCCCTAATTTTAATAAATTAGATGATTTAAATACTATTATTAAGAAATCTTCATTCAAAAATAAAATAATACTTTTTGTTGGTCATTCTTGGTTATCAGATAATCAAAATTTAAAAACAAATAATAAAATTAACAATAACTTAGATTTCAAGAGTTCAGAATTTATGAAAGTAGTATTTTTAAATAAAGAATATGTAAATTTAAATGAAAAAATAAAATTTATAAAAGAAAATAAATTTAATTTAGGATTTACTCACCATCACGAAATCTCTAAATATGAAAAGTTAACCAAAATAAAATTTCATCAGATACCCTTTGCATTTAGTAGTAATTTATTAAATCAACAGAATAAAAAAAAATACTATGATATATGTTTCACTGGTGTTTTACAAAATCAAAATAAAAATTCATTTCAGTCAGATATAAGATTAAAAGTTATGAAAGTATTTTTTATTACTTTATTCGACATACCAATTTTCAAAAGAAAAAGATTTAAAGATATTAATGTATATTGGAACACCATTCCTAGGTATAAATTTGGCAAAATCATAAAAAAAATTTTTTTTAAATCACTAAATAATGATCAATATATAGAAATTTTAAAAAATTCAAAAATATCCTTAAACTTTTTATCGCCAATTAATTTAATTAGCCCTCGATATTTTGAGAGCGTTGCTTGCGGTGCCCGTATTTTATGCGAAGAGTCTGATTTATATAAAAATTTATTTAAAGATTATGATCTAAAACAATTTAAAAGTAATCTATCAGATTTTGAAAATAGTTTATTTGAATTACTAAAAAAAATAAAATCTAATGAATCTATAAATAATTCAAATACTTTTTTATCTAAAAACAGTTGGAAGAATAGAGTACAAAAAGTAATTAATCTGATTGAACAAAATGATAGTATTTAAAAATTTTTTACCAAACAAATTTCTTAGTTTATCAACTCATTCCTCTTTTGTAGTGGTAGTTCTATCTATTATTTCTGGCTTCATTCAATCTATTGCAATTCTAACACTTTTCCCATTAATGGCTTTTTTAGATGTAAATGACAATAGTGAGGGTTTTACAAAATTTACTGATATTTATGAACTCATTTTAAATTTTTTGAATTTAAATAATTCATTGTTCCTAGTTCTATTATTTATGATTTCTTTTGTCACTTTAAGTTCAATAATTAATTTTTTAATACATATTTATAGTTCAAAAATATCACTTTCTATAGCTAGAAAAATTAGAAATGAATATACAGACTCAATTACAAATGCTTCATGGACTTTTTTTTTAGAAAAAAATACAGGAGAAATTGTTAATTCTCTAATTACTGAGTCTGAAGCTATTTCATCAGGTTATCAAACTTCAATAAAGTTTTATAGTCAATTTATTCAAGGATTTATTATTTTATTTTCAACTTTTTTCATTGATACTTTTGTAGCTCTTGCATCTTTATTTTTTGGGATAATTATGATTTTAATTTTTGGCAACCTTCTAAATATTACAAAATTGACAGGTCAAAATATTAGAAAATCTATGAATCAAATAAGTAAAATAATCATAGATTACCTTTATTTTATTAAGCCGTTAAAAGCGATGAATATGGAAAAAAAATTAATTCCTATATTAAGTAAACAAACCAAACAACTTGAAACGGATACTCTTAAATTTTATATTTTAAAAGGTTTACCTACTTTTTTTAAAGATCCAATTCTTATTTGTTTATTATCAATAGGTATATATTTTATTATTTCATATAATTTGATGTCAACGATTTTGATTGTTCCAATGAGTTTACTTTTCATAAGATCCTCTCAAACATTAAGTTTGAGCTTTTCTTCATTTCAAAGTTTAAAAAGGATTGAAGTATTTTATGACTCATTAAATATTAATTTAAAAAAATCAAAAGAAATGCATGAAATTGATAATGGCTCAGAAGAATTTAATTTTAAAAAAAATATAATTTTTAATAACGTATGTTTTTCTTATGGAAGAAAAAAAATATTTGATAACATTTATTTAAAAATTCATAAAAATTCTTTCAATTTAATTATTGGTGAGTCTGGTTTGGGTAAAACAACTTTAATAGACTTAATTTCTAGGATACATAATCCTAAAACTGGAAATATATGTATTGATGATATTAATATTTTAGAATTTAAATTAAGTAGTCTTAGAAAAAATATTGGTTATGTGCCTCAAGAATTTACTTTTTTTAATGGTTCAGTGCGAGATAACATTACAATGGGTGATAAATTTTACTCTGATGAAGCAATTATAAATATTTTAAAATTATCAAGCGCTGAATTTGTTTTAGATTTAAATTACGGAATTGATACCTTAATAGGTGAAAAAGGATTTGCCTTATCGGGAGGTCAAAGACAAAGATTATCACTTTCAAGAGCACTAATAAAGAAACCTAAAATACTAATTCTAGATGAACCGACATCTAATTTAGATCAGGAAAGCAAAAAAGATTTGATTAATTGTTTAGAAAAAATAAAATTAAATAGTGACATAACTATTATTATGATATCACATGATTTAATTAAATTAAAAATAGATTATAAAATTTTTAAAATTAAGGAAATGAAAATATTACAAATCAAATGAGTTTTAAAAATTCACTTTTGGAAAAAATTAGGAATATTGATATAATAAGTCATCCCTTTCCACATATAATTATTAAAAATCCTTTGAATAGTTTATATTATGAGCAGCTAGATAAAGAATTCCCAAATATACAATTATTTTTGCAGAATAAGGAATACTATGAAAATCACAGATATAATATTTTTAATGAAGACTCAAAAAATGTGTCTAATTTGTGGAGAAATTTTCTAAACCTACATTCATCGAAATCTTTCGGAGATAATTTAATAAATTTGTTTAGTGATCATTTAAAAAATCTTTATCCTAAATTCTTAAAAGATTATAACGAAAATAAATTTATTTTTGGAAGCTCTCATAAAGATTTTAAGAGTAATAAAATTAATTTATGCATGTCAGCTGATTTAGCTATTAATACCCCTTTAACAAAAATTATCAATACTGTACGATCTCCTCATTTAGATAACACAAAGAAAATAATCACAGGGCTTTTTTATATGAGAGATCCAAAGGATAATTCTACGGGTGGCGATTTAGAAATTTATAAGTTTAAAAATAATAATAAGATAAAGTATTTTGGTAATGCAATACCAAAAAAATATGTTGATGTAGTTTCAACTGTTCCTTATGAGGACAATATTATGATAATTTTTATTAATACACCTTATTCTATACATGGGGTTACAGATCGATCACCCTCAAAATATGCAAGAAGATTCTCATACTTTAGTTTGGCAGCTAATAATTTCAAAGCACACGATACATCTCTAAATCAAATCAATTTTTTTGAACAATTTATTTTTAGAGCAAAAAGAAGATTAAATAAAGTCTCTCAATGAGATCCCTAAAATTAGATGAATTTTTAATTCCTAATATTAAAATATTAAAAACAAAAAACTCACATGATCAAACAGTTTTAGATTTTAGGAATTCAAGCAAATTTAATCAAGAGTCAAATAATATTAAAGCTTTATCAATGCCAGATGTAGATTATTTTTTTAAATTAATTAAACAAAATAAAACTTCTTCTAAAGAAATAAAAAATAAGATAAAATTTAATACGAAAAAAAATTGGTCTAAATTATATAAAAAAAATGTCTTTGGGCATGAAATGCTTTTTCATGTTCAAAAAATATTAAAAAATAAAAATAAAATAGTCTTAGACTTGTGCTCAGGAAATGGCGAGAATGAAGAGATTTTTTATCAATTAGGAGCTAAAAAAGTTATTTTAACCGATTATAGATCTGATAACGCTCATCTATTAATAGATGTACACAACCTGCCTTTTCAACCGAATTCTTTTGATCTAATTTTCTGCTCTCAAGCTATGGAACATTGGTACAATCCATATGAAGCTCTTAGACAAATTAATTTAATACTTAAACCAGGAGGATCGTTTGTTTGTTCCGTAAGCTTTATGGAAAGATGGCATGGGAACTCTTTTTTTCATTGTTCACCTCACGCTATTTTTTCTTTATGTCAGAATAATAATTTATCAATTGAAGACTTTTGGCTTTCTGGTGAGCCTATAAATGATTTTCTAATAAGTCGAACGATATTTAAATCTAGAAAAATAAATAGTTTTATATTGTCAATTTCAGATTTTATTTCTAAAACAATAAAAGGTAATGAAAAACTATTAAAAAATAAAATTTTAACTTCTAAATCTTATGCATTTGTTGCTGTTAAAAGAGAGATTGAGAATTATTCAACTAACAAAGGTTTATTTAATAGGTCAATGTAAAATTTATTGATCTTTGATCTTTTCTCTTTCTTTAATGTGTTTGTTTTTAATAAAATTATTTATATACTTGTCTTTATGTGGATTATGAAAATGAAAAACTGCTGTAGATCTTAAATCACTTGTATGTCTTCCAACTCCATGAACTGATCTATAACCTTGAAAAAAATAAATATATTTTGTATTTAAATCTACCTCTTTCATATTAAGTAATTTCTTAATAAAATTAAAATTAATTATTTTTCTGGTCACTGGGTTCTGAATTAAGATTTTTTGGATAAAATTTACCAGTTCATATTTTTGTATATTTCTCCATCTTGGAAAAATATGAAGTTTTCCGTTATCATTATTTTTTGGAATCAATATTGGAAATAATATAGTTAAATAATACGCATCAAAATGATACAAAATCTTATTTTTAGATTTTCTTCCTTCTCTAATTCCAATTACGTAATATTCTTCATTACATTTATTAATATTAGATTTTTCTAAAAGACCTAAATATATTTTTTTAAATTTATCATTCTTTAATATTTTTTCAAGATGATCTATTTTATTGCTGTTATCAAATGAGAAATTATTTTTATTAAGTTTTTGACACTCTTTTTTTAAAAAGTTTCTTATATCTGTAAAAATCCTATCATCTATAAAATTTTCAATTTTTGCATAGCCTTTTTTATCAAAACTTTTATTAATATCATCGATGGTTTGACTTATGTCCATAAAATATTAAATATAGTCTTTAAATTTTTTTTCAATGAAAAATATAAGCTGTCTCATTACTCATAGCATTGGAGAAGTTGATGTGCTACTTCCAATTTTTAATAAACTTAGCAAAAACTATAAAATTAAAATTATTTTTACAGTTAAAAAAATTTATGACGATTATAAAAAAAATACATTTTTTAATTACTTTGTTAAACAAAAATCAATAGAAATTTTTTTTATTCAATCATCAAATAAGTTTGATTTCCCATTAAAGAGCAGAAACTTAATTATTAAAATTTACCTTAAATTTCTTAAGATCAAATTTTTTTTTCTAGGATTTTATCAAATTTATACTTCTAAAATTTTATTTCATGAAATTACAAATCAAATAGATTCTACATTTATATTATATTTTTTGAAGAGACTATTTGATAAAAAAATATTTGTCTATAATCATGCTATAGGATCAGAAAAAAAAAGTAAAAAAGTAGATAAAGTAAAATATTTTGTTCATGCGAATTATTTATCTTTTCAAAAAGACGAATTAGAATTTTCTAAAAACAAAGGTTTTAAAAGTTATTATTATATTGGTAATCCAAAACTTGACTCATCATGGAATGTCATTCTTAAAAATTATCTTGGTAAACATCTAAATAAGCTGCCTAAAAATATTTTAATTTTATTACAAAACTCAAGTAATTTTGAAAATGAACAAATATTTGAAGATTTATTTTATGATACAATAGTTATTATTCAAAAATATTACCCAGATATAAATATTTTTTTTAAACCTCATCCTAGAGACAAATTAAATAAAATTAAAAATTTCATTAAAAAATATTCTAATTTTACATTATATGAAAACGATATTATGTCAGCTGTCGCTAAATCAATATTTGTAGTCTCATTTCATACATCAGCAGTTATTGATGTTTTTTTATTAAATAAAATAGTTGTTGAAATTTGCTTACCTAATAAGCATTGGAAAATAAAAAACTTAAATAGGCCATTGTACAAACAATATGTAGATTATAGCTCTGATAACTTAATAGATTTTGAGAATAATATTAAAAACCTAAAATCTAATAAAATTAATAGTAAAAATCTTAAAAAAAATAATTTTAGTTTAGATTTTTTAAATGCCAAATAATCGAGAATTAATTTCTGTAGTTTTACCTGTTTATAACGGTATGGAATATATAGACGATTGCATTAATAGTTTAATAAAACAAACCTATGATAATATTGAGATATTAATTGTTAATGATGGATCTACAGATGGAACTAAAAATTTATTAGAAAAATATTCAAAAATTGATAAGAGAATCAAAATTATTAATAATTCATCAAATATAGGAATAACAAAATCTCTTAATTTAGCAATTAATAAATGTAAAGGCGACTTGATTGTTAGGCAGGATATAGATGAAATTTCATCCTTCAATAGGATAGAATTACAAATTCAGTATTTGAATAGAAATAATCTAATTCTGCTTGGAACTAACTGTCTTAATATTTATCCCAATGGTTTTAAAACAGAATGGGGTAAGTATAATGATGCAGAAATATCAAAAATTATTAAATATCGCTCACCATTTGCTCATGGTACAGTTATTTTCAGAAAAAGTATTTTTTTAAAATGTAATGGATATAATGAAATTTATAAAACATCTCAAGATTTTGATTTATGGATTAAAATGAATAAAATTGGGAATATTGGTATGATGGATGAAGTTTTAGTTTATAGAAAAATTGGCAATCAATCAATTTCAAAAAATAAAAAGCTTAGACAAGCTTACGACTCATCAAAAATAAGACTCAAAAATGCTGAATTAATTGATATACCACGAATATGTATATTTTCTTTTTTTTCATTCTTTATCTCTCTTTTACCAAATAAAATTTTTTTTTATTATGCAAAAATAAGAAAGAAAATTATTTAATTTTTGCAATTTCGTCTTTTAAAGTAGGAAGTGTATAATTGAATTCCCTTTCAAACTTGGATGAATTCATCCTCATATTATTAGGTCTTTTTATATTATTTTTTTTATTATAATTTATAGGAACAATTAAATTAGAATTAAGATTTTTAATTATAGCAATTTCTCTCCCAAATTTAAGTTTGCTGAAACCTTTTTTCGATCCTAAATTAAAAGTACCATTTTTTCTTTTTCTTATAATTAAATTAATAATATTTGTAATAGTTGAAAAGTGTAAAGGTGAAAAATAAATATCTTTATATAAATATATTTTTTTATTATTTTCTAAACTTGATATAATCCAGTCACTAAGACTTCTTTTAGAAGTGTGTGTGCTTGTTCCAAAAAAATTTGTTCTTAAAATTATTGAGTTAACGCTAGCAGCATACTCTTCTGATTGATACTTTGTGAGAGCATAATTATTTATAATGTTTACATTCATTTCATTTGATGAGTATTTGGAGTTATATAAATGATCCGTTGAAAAGTGAATTAAGTAATTTTTATTTTTTAATTTTCTAATTGCTTTACAAATATATTCAGTTATTTTTACATTTATATAATATGCTGTAACTTTATTTTTCTCACATTTTTCAACACTTGTGTAACCTGTTGCATTTATTATTATATCAAATTTTCTTTTTAAAATTATATTCTCTATATTTTTTTTTCTATAATTTGTTAAAATATCTGCATTTTTTCTACCTATCAAATATATCCTATTTTTTTTTGAAAATTTTCTTTTAATATTTTCTATTAAAAAACTATTGGCGCCAAAAATGCCGATTTTTAACATCTATTTATATTTATAAAAATTGTAAAATAAAAATATAAAAGAAAAAATTATTATGTCTAACAAAAACAAAAAATAAGATTTTTTAAATATTTTGACTATTAAAAATTGACTTTTAAGAGTCTTTAAATGAGTTGTAAAATTCATTGGAGGTGTGATAGGATGATATGCTTTGGCATTTTTTAAAACGATTAATTTGTAATTACTTAAATAAAAATTATGAGTAGTTATGATATCTTCATAAAAAGATTTTCCACTGATATAGTAATTTTTATAATCTTTTAATGATGATTTTTTTAATATTATACAGCTATTCAACCATTGGTTTTTTTCATAATTTTTATCACCTACACTTAAATAGTTAGGTATCGGCCTTCCTGAAAGAATTATACTAGCAGGTTGAATCTTTTTAAATCCATTGAGCATGTATAATACAATTCTGAAAGTAATTTTTGAATTATAAATTTTAGTCCATCTAACATTCGCTTCCTGTCCATATGAGTTAAGGAGATTTATTGAAAAAATTGTTTTATCATTACTATTCACAATATTTTGGAACATAATATTAATTGCATTTTTATCAAATATTATGTCATCATCTACCTGTAGTAAGTATTTACCCCTAGCTTTTTTGATACCCAAATTTCTTTGATAAATTTGATTTTTTACTTTGCTTATTATTTTAATAAAGCTTAAATTTTTGGGTAATTTTGAAAAATCTGATTCTGACGTGCCAACTATTATTATTTCTTTTGATGGAACTTTTGAATTATTAATACTCGTTATTAAATTTAATAATATCTCTGGTCTTTGATAAGTTGTAATTATAATTGATAAATCAATAATGTCATTTTTTTGAAATTCCATATATATATTTATATATAATTAAATGAATAATAAAATA
>MDTG01393309.1_pt1 | contig 11633 bp, 2 predicted proteins | sample 811421 | NCBI WGS metagenome assembly MDTG01 (sample SAMN05326645, study PRJNA326480) | marine metagenome | isolation source: seawater | place: Pacific Ocean: South East | collected 2011
AGGAGTTGTTATAGTTGTATCTCCAGATATATAAAATATTTTTGAATTTAAAGGTAATGGAGAAATTTCATTAAATGTTAGATCTAATCCATGTAACTGATAGCTTATACTATTTATATCTAATATATCATATGTATATAATAGTTCTGAAGTATTACTACTTCTTATAATATCATCTGTAGTCTTGGCATATGCACTAATTTTGGTGGATTCTGTTATACTATCTAATATATATCTATTATCTATTCCTGTAATGATTGTACTGCTTGTTATAGTATTATCGGGGCCTCTATATGATAGATCATTTACAATTCCAATAGTACTGCTAACTACTATTTGATGATCACTCGAATATCCTTCTTGGTCTTTATATACCAACGTACTAAATTCAATTATAGGCGTTACATACCACTTATTATTAGACGAATCACTTGGTAAAGGAGTTATATCTGGTACAGGAAGCGAATCAATTTGTAAGGTATGACTCCATTGAGTATTCGTACTATTTCCTGGATAGCTATCCAAATCATTAATTATACCAGAATTCTGATCTTGTTGAATAACTATTTGAGCTTTAATTGTACTGAAATTACCTGTAATCACTTCTTCAATATTATTTAACTGATACATTATAGATGATTGGTATTTTGGATTTGTTATAGTTGTATCACCAGATATATAAAATAGTTTAGATTTATTAGTTATATTACTTATATCAAAACTAATTTTATCTCCGTGTAATTTTAATAAGCTTACTTTATTAATATCTAATGAACCAAAGTCATATTTTAAAGGAGTTGTTATATTACTTCTAATAATATCATTAAATGTTCTAGAATATGCTAGAATATTAGGTTTGTTTATATTTACTTCTAATGTATCATTCGTCTGTAAAATAGATAATCCATTATCTTGGCCACTAATGAATGTATTATAGGTTGGAGAAGTTATTACATCATCACTAAGTTTATATACAATCTCATTTTCTTCAGAAGCAGTAGATGTATCAAAAGTTAAAATTGGATTTACATACCATTTACTATCGCTAGAAGAAGTTGGCACAGGTGTTATTATAGGAATAGGCAACGCATTAATTTCTAAAGCACTACTCCACTGAGTATCTGTATTATTACCAGGGTATTCTGTTATATTATTAATTATACCAGTCTCTTGATTTTGATGAATAACAATTTGTGCTATAATTGTATCGAATGTTTGATCTATAATTTCTTCACTTCCTGAAGAAGAATACAATTTTGACGATTTATATTTAGGATTTGTAATATTTGTATCTCCCGATATATAAAATACTTGAGATTCATCTGTTTTATTGATAGTATTAAAGCTTATAACATTGCCGTGCAATTTAAGCAAGCTAATATTGTCAATATTTAATGTACTAAATGTAAATGTTCTTGGGGACAATATATTACTAAATTCATTATCTTTACGATGAGTATATCCTATTATAGTAGAAGTATTACTATTTTCTGTTACAAAATTATTTGTTGTCAATTTATACTCTTTAATATCAGAAGTAATAGAAGTATTTCCTAATATACGGGAGTAGTCTTTGTTATCATAATAATTATTTATAATATTTGCATCAGTATCTATTAAATAGTATAATTTAGTATCTGGATATAAACTATCTTGATAATCTCCAGATCGCAACCATAGATTAGTTGGTTCTACATACCAGTTGGTAACATCTATTGTATAACTTGGTTCAGTAACGTAGTTAATAATATACTTATTATTACTCCACTGAACTTCCGGCCCAGTACCTGGATTATTATTTATATCTTTTAAATTGCCAGTTGTACCATCTTGATGTATTACTAATTGAATTATGACTTGGTCATTTTCACTTATGGTTATTTCGGAAGAATACTTATATGAGCTTGTAGATGGAATTATATATTCTGGATCTGATACAGTACCTACAGGTCCTATAGTATAAAATACTTCTGATTCTATAGGAGAATGAATATCTACGGTCTTATTTACACTTAGTTTAGTTCCTTTTAATGTATAATTTACATTATTTAGATTAATATTTTTATAATCGTATTTAATTGGTCCTACTATTACACTTCTATCTTCATCTGGCTCTTTGGAATACGCGCCTATATATTTTATTGTATTTGCTATAAATTGTAAGTTATCAGAAATATCTAATGAGTCTCCTGGATTAATTATTTTATATGAGTCATCATCGTATGCATTAGTATTATTTTCATCTGAATCATAATTATAATATATAGTGTCCTGGTCATTAGAGGAATTAATTACAATAGGAGAAGGAGATATATACCAATAATCTGCTATTCCTGTTACAATTGTTGGTATAGTAACGGGCTCTATTATTTTAATAGGACCAAATTGCACATTAGAGCCTTCAGGGGGGTATGATATTGGTTCTGTAATAGTACCATCAGTCTTATCTTGTATAATTACTAATCGAGCTTTTATTATTTCATTTGATTCTAATGTGATAATACTTTTATTATTTATAGATGTGCTATTATATATTATATCTTTTTCTAAAAGAACATCATTAGTAGTAAATCTGCTGTAAAAAATAACGGATTTATCAGGAGCATCGCCTGATTTTGATAATATTAATTCTTTTCCATTTAACGTATGACGTATCCATTGTTCATTTAGAGTAATAAAAGTATATATCACGGGATCTATAATAATACTGCGGAAATCAGCTGTTTTTAAGTATGCTATATATACTGTGTCAGAATTAATTGATTCTGTCACGTCTGTATTAGAACTATCATATATAGATGCTTCGCCTGATTCATCATCATATTGTATAATACCAAGTCCTGATATAGTAGAAGATTTTCTATAATATATTGTTACATCATCTTGTACGTCTGTAGATATTGTTATATCTAATGGTTTAACGTACCATTTATTATTATCGGATGCTTGTGGTGTTATAACAGGAGCTGGAGGAGGGTTAATAATTTTCAAATCACTCCAAGCTAATATTAAATCATCATTTTGTTCATTAATATTAGTATCTGTTATCTCTTGGATAACCCCAGTATTTGAATTTTGTAATAATACTAATTTAGCTCTTATATCTGATGCTATCTGTATATTGTCACCCATTTTATATAGAACACTGTTAGATGATAATAGAGACGGATCTTCTTCAGAAAATGTATAAACAATTGCCGTATTATCAGGCAAATTATTTGATATACTAAGAACTAAATTATTTCCATTTAATGAATATAAAAGCTCTTCTGAATTAAGATAAGATTTATTATAGGTAACTGGTGATATAATAGGACTCATTGATTCGGATAAGGATGTCGAATCTGTTGGTACAAAAGAAGTATAAGCTATAAGATATGCTTTGTTATTAATATTACCGTTAGAATCAAGGCTGTTAAATGAAGATACTATTTCGGATTCATAATTAGAAACTTTTCCTGTCTTACGTATCCAATTTTCTTGTGTATATGGTGTCCCAAATTCTTCAGATTCTTGTATTCTACTTACAATATCTATATTATTACTAACTATATAACCTATTTCAAAATAATTTTTCTCAGTTACTAATTGCAAGTCTGTTGGGTCTACATACCAATCTATTACATTAATAGATAGTGTAGGCGGGTTCATTAATTTAATACCCGATACTGGAGAAGGATAGTCCTCTTCTGATATCCCTTCTACTGTTTCATATAAATAATTTTCAGAATCTGTTACTGGTGATGACCAATTTAAAGACCAATTTAACGTTTCACGAGACGTTGCAGTATCAAGAGGATACAATTTAGTAACAGTGTCTATATTTAATAGTTGTCCATCAACTTTATCTTGTTTAACAACTAATTGAGCATAAACAGTTGTATTATCGGTAATTGTAAATGGTTGATTATAATAATATATGTCTTTTTTATAACTCTCGTCATCTAATTTATCTGAGGGGTTATGAGATACTCCATCGGGAAGAATAATATATACTATTTCTGCCTTGTTTGGTGTTGTATAACTGCTATTTAATGCAATTTTTGATAGTGTTATAGTATTACCAACTCTTGTATATTTTATATTGTGTGACGATAAATATTTAAATCTATATAAATTGTTTGATACATCAGATTGCGCAAGAATTTTTTTTGCTTGTAATATTAAATTTACGGAAGAATATGGTGATGGCGCTGGTTTAGTTAAGTTTATTAAATTTCCAGTTAACTCATTATTTTCAGATAATGAATCATAAATAGGAGCTGGTTCTACATAAGAAACATCTGTATTATAGTATATTTTATCTGTTTGACCAAACCCATTATCTAAATCAACTTGTCCAGCAATTATATTTACTGTTGGGCTTACATACCAGTCTATATCATTTTCAGATAACAAAGCAATAGGCTTATTAATCTTATATACATCATATTCTATTATTGTTTTAGCACCCCACTCTGAATTAGGGTCATTTAGATACTCGTCTATTGAATTCTTTTTTACAATTGTTCCATTTGAAATTTGTACCAAAACTCCGCGAACAGTAATAGTTACAAATTTGGTTTCTCCATTATTTAAAGGTACTTGAATATCTGTCCTGTTTCTATATATGTTTGCATTTTCATTTTTATAATACACTGTATTTATCAATGTAGAATCCCTTGGGTCAGAACCATCTAAAGTATATATGATACTTACACCTGGAAGGGAGGGATCTAGATCAATCTCAACATTAAATTCATCATAGTAATATTTACTTTGTGAAGATATTATATTAGGTACCTGAGCACTAGGTATTTCAGGAACAATAGGAATTGCTTCTACGGTTTTAAATATATCATTTGTAAATATTTCAGCAGAAGACTCAATGTTCTCTTCTAATTTATTTGCTACTTCTACTTCAAATATATCAAATATTTCAGTAACTAATTTATCGTCAGTACCGTATTGTTCTTCAAACGCATTATATGCAATTTGTTCATCAGGTGGTAATCTATTTACTTGTTCTATTGTTAATGGTGGTGTTATTATAAAGGTAATCTCTATAGAACCAGCTTCAACTGACGTAACCTCTACCCTTTGTTCTGGAATATTTAATATAGAAGCCATATCTGTTCGGAACATATTTTTAATATTAATAATAGCTTCTTCTGCTGCTTCTGGTTCTTCAGGAATGGACGCGTTCGGACCTCCAAATGTTATTGTTGTTGCAGGAGAAGGATCTTCATCTGGCCTTCTAATTGTAAAATTCCTTGTTAAAATATCACTTTTAATCATAATATTAGCTCTAATAATATAAGCTACTGCTTTAAGTGTATACGTTTTTATCATTTCATCAACAGTTGGAAGTGGCAAATTTAATTCAGGATTTGTAATTCTTTGTCCTGTAACATCAATATTAAATGATATAGTTGTACCTATAGGATTTCCTTCATCAGATATAATGGGGGTGGTTCCATCTAAAGTGTAGTATATACTGGTATAATTCTGTTGTCCTGGATTAGTAGAAGTTAATTTAGTGGTTTGTCTACTATAATATGTTTTAGAATCATCTAAGTCACTATTTGGAATTTCTACTTCTCTATATTTATATTGCTTTATTCCTAAAGGACCGAGTATAGTATTTTTCTCAGTTAAAAGAGCGCTGTTATCTATTAATTGACCTGTATTAGGATCCTGGCCGATAACTAAACGAGTTTTTACATTAAATATTTCTCCATTTTGAAATGATTCCCCTATTAGTAATGAGACAGGCTGTGTATATAATTTAGATGAAATAGAATTATATGAAGGAATAGTTCCATTAGTTGAATAATATATAAACCCCTCTTCGAAATTACCTGCTTGTAAAGTTATAGGAAAACCATAATATTCCACCTCAGGATCTATATCTGTGACAATAGGAATATTATCTGTTTTATACTCATACATTTTAGAAGAGATATCCGAAGTAATATTGTTAGAATTTTCATTTATAATTGCTATAGTTTTTATATCAGATGTATCTGATATAGATATGGGACCACTGTACTTATTACTGCTTATATTAGGAAGACCTCCATTTATAGTATAATATATTTCTGTTTCTATATCTTCAGAGGTTTCACTTGTAATAGTAATTGTAATTGGAACATACCAGTCTATATTATCTATTCCAGGTGTAATTATAGGAGGAGAAACCGTCTTGTATGTTATATTGTATTGCTTAATTTCACTATATGTTATGCTTATATCTGGCGAGGTTAAACCGTTAAAGCTATTTACTAATTCTCCAGTATTTGGATTCTGACCTATAACTGTAATCGTCTTTAGTTTAAACTGCAACGTAATATTATCTAAACTATTTTCTAAAATAGTTTTAGTTATAGAAGATTGATACTTTACAGAATCTATATTAGGGTCTGAATCGTTAAGAGTATAATAAATAAAATGAGGGGTTGATATGTCAGCATTTAGCGATATGTCAGAACCATAATAATTCCCTGAAATATTTGAAATTGCAGGGGGTATAGAAGAGAATCTATAATTTTTCTCAATAAACTCACTAAAAATATACGAAGTGTGGTTACCAGATCCTTCTATAATACTCGTCACTGCTTTAATTGTTACATTATCTGTAATATTTAATGGATCATTATATACATTTCCAATAGGACTTCCATCTGTAGATATACTTGGTTCAGAAATATCACTATTGCCAATAGTATAATATATAGTTGCATTAGAAAGATTTGTAGATAATTCTATATTTGTATCAACATACCATAATATATCAGCACCAGGCGAGATAATAGGTATAGGTAATTTTGTAAATCTATATATAAATGTCGAGGTATTTGTACTATAAGCTACATTATTATCATTAGCAAGATTTATTTCTGATTCTATATTACCATTTTCTACATTTTGTATAATAAATGCCCTTGCTTTTAATGTAAATACACTATTAATTGTTGTATTAATATGAATCGGTTTAGTATATTGAATAGATCTATATGTTGGATCTGAGCCATCTGTAGTATATACAATAATAGTATTAGGTGTGTTACATTCTAATACTATTCCACTACCATAATAAGGTTTAGCATCTTCTATTGTATCTCCGTAAGGTATATTTGTTGTAACATTTTCTATAGATGAGTATTCATATGTTATTAATTCAGTTGGATCGCAAAACGTATCTCTATATTTAGCAATTGCTATAATTTGAGTATTAGGATTATTTTCATTTACATTTATAAAAGGCTTGTTCGTTTTATCATATTCTAGTGTATTTCCAACCGGAGAATCGTCTTCAAAACTGGGTGAAGTTCTATCTAAAGTATAAAATATTTTTGAACTATATGGAACAGTTGATATTGTTATAGGAGCACTAATGTACCAATAAATTGTTTCATTATTTGTATTCTTAACAGGCGGTGAAATAGTAGGAACCGCAGGAATAATATCTTCGCCTCCCCCACTCAATTGTAACCATATACCATCACTAGATCCTTCAAATGTTAAAGTTTCTATATTATAACGTATATAGCCGTCTTCAATTGGAGATGGTCTTTGGCTGGTTAATCCACAAGGTATTTTAATAGCATCTGTCGCATTTATATCAAGAGCAACCTTTGGATCTTCTACTCCTATTCCTACTTTCCCATCAATAGACATATTACGTCTAATGTTAATGTTATCTACTTCCAAGGGTGCTTGGCCCTTATCATACTTTTTACCAATACTTATATTTTTAACACTTAAGTTATCTATTGTGGAAACTTTACGATTAAGCATGATATATTATATATCATGATTAAATTTTAAAAAAAACTTATAAACTAATACCTCCGCTGATCTGTATCCATTCATATCTATTTTCATTTGGAACTCTTCTATATCCTTCATATATCATTAATTCTGAATTATATCTTATATATCCTTCTTTTGGATTAACAGGTCTTTCTAAAGTTGTTCCAACTGGTACTTTTATAGCATTAACTGCTTGTGTTTTTAGAGATACATTATGCTTATCACTTCCTATACTCATCTGCCCATCTACTATAGTATTATTTCTAATATTAATATTATCTACTTCAAATGAGTTTTGACCAGTATCATACTTAGAACCAACTGCAATATTTTTAACATTTAGATTATTTAATGTAGAATTTTTTTTAGATGACATAATATACTATAATAATATATTAATATAGTATATTAATAAATATAATTATACTTATTAATATTATTATTGGTACAATAATCCTGCCAACCCACTGTCAATTGAAATCAAATTATAAAAACATGAATAATATCTAAATAATATATTTGTTTTTTTGTTATTATTTGTATAGTTTCTTTGATCAGTTAGAGTAAAATTAAATGTTTTATTCCTGAATAATGATAAATTTAAGGATCCTGATGGATTGCTATGATTTGGGCGCAATGAAAAATTATATAGATATATAGGTTGAGATGCCCGGCTTTTAAATCGTTCATATTTTTGAATATTAGAAATAAATATAGGGCATATTTCTTTGAAAATAGGAACATTATTAGCAGTTATTTCAAGATCTTTTAATAAATGGCTATCTTTATCATAATTGTAGAATCCATCTCCATATTTTGCTCGATAGTCATATGTATAATTTTGATAAAAATTGTCATTATAAATATCTTCTCTCTGCAATACCCAGCATAAATATTTAGTAGGATGTTTTGCTGTCATATCTATATTATACTGAACACCTTCCGATGGATCTTCTATTTTTTCTTGATCTCCTATATGAAACATTTCAACTAAATATTCCATTTTTCCAAATTCTGAATTTGGATGATTTAAAAAATAATTTTGTTCTCCTTTACTTAAAAAAATAGTCTGTGTTATAACATCTATATATTCTATTCCTCCTGTAATATCTTCAACGTATTTTTCATACTGAGCGGGGGGGTCTGGATTAGGCAATAATCTATTTGAATTTTCTTCTCTTTTATAACCATTTACGCCAGCTGTGGTAATATAATTATTTGCATCATACTGAAATGGATTATATTCTCTTACAATACACTGTTCAAAATTTTTTAATACAATTTTTAACTCTATTTTTGAATTTATTAAAGCTCCCAATGGAAGATATGTGCCCGGATTATTTGCAAAATAAAGAGGAAGGGCTATATGACACCTTACATTAGTTGTATTAACATTTCCAATAGAAAAATCATCATGATATTTTGTGTTATGATAAAAATATTGTGTTTGATTGGAATCAGATTGTAATTCATTTATTATGTATATTAGTTCGCTATTTAGTGTTTGAATTAAATTCCCCCCTATAAACAATTGTACAGTATCAATAATATTATATCCTATTCCATTTACATATGATGTAAAACGGGCACTTTTAGATTCATCTGGTTCTAAATTTCTTTGAATATATTCCGTAGATCTTTTTAAGTCTTTTAGTTTAAAATCTAAATATATACCTGCTAATAAGTCTCCAGAATGTGGTATTTCAACGTGTATAGTGTCTCCAAACTGTATTTTATTTGACTCTTTTACTAATTTATTATATTCTATAGCAAAATTATTACCTTTTCTAAATACACTTTTGAAATATGTTAATTTAGGATTACCGTATAAATGTACATCCTCTTTGCTTTCTGTTTCTACGTGTAATAGAGTTCCATAAACCATTTAATATATATGAATATATTTTTATATTTTTATATTCTTATAGCACGACTATTGTATTAATACCCCCTATTAATTATTTTCGTATTTAATTCATCTTTAAGACCTGAAATAGTTGTTGAACCAGTTATTTGGTTTAAAGATGTTTTAAAATCGTTTATTAGTCCAAGTAAGTTTTCTACCTCTGTTTCGAATGTTTTCAGTTTATCACAATCCCCTCTAATATGCAAGTTACGGCATTCTATATCTTCTTTTGCTATAATATTCTTTTTTACAGTTAAATGTGTTAGATCTACTTCAAAAAACCGGCCCTTTTTTATATTTGTTAGAGCCTTATTTGTCATAGAAGCAGTATTTGATGTTGTTGAATCAGCTAAGCGTACTTTAGTAATTTTTCCTATTGGATTTGTTTCATCAGAAGGATTGTCAATATATAGCGACTGGTCAGTATCTTTTATAAAAATGCCCGTTTCAATATTTGAGTCACGTTCAAATGGAAGTGTATTTACTATTCTTTCATTATTTGTTCCGGTAATATTACTAAAGGATCGTATTTTTTTGTAGGATTGGTCTATTATATATACAGTATTATCATGAGCAACATTTATATCTGTGGGATTATTAAATGAAGATCCTAATCCTGTAGAATTAGTATTGCCAGCAATCCCAGGAGTACCTGCTATTTTTTGTACTATATTTTTGGGGATGTGTCCAAATGGAATCACACTTTCAGTTAATGTTTTGGTCTGCTCCGCAACGTCGCCAAATTGTTTATTAGAATTATCGCCCATATAATATATCTCATTTAAAGAATTAAGCAAACATAAGCGTTCATTAGATACAAATATATACTTTATATCTATTATTTTATCTATATTTGAGGTAGATAATAAGGCAGGCATACTATTACCAGCGTTCTGATGCATCAGCGGATTTTTATCACTGGCGGTTGCTGAGCCCCAAGATGATATAGTTCCATCTCTATGTAATGCATATGAGTTTTGATAAGTCGCAAAAATTTTTTTCACATTATGTGCCACGTCTGTGGCCTCTATTACTGTAGGCGTGGTGTCAAATGTCGCCCCTGACCCTGACAAGGTTCTTCCTAATTTATTATTATTATTATCGCCCCAAGAGTAAATTTCTCCCGATGCTACAAGAGCTAAACAATGATCAAACCCAGAAGCTATTTCTATAGCACCTGTAATGTTAGTTATTGGACGTACATCTTGATCATAATTCGAATCCACTGTGCTTCTTCCTAATTGACCCTTGTCATTCTTTCCAAATGAGAAAACATTGTTACCTGGTATATCCTTTCTAATAATAGTATGAGTCTTACCACAAGCAACCTCTACAACATTATCGATAGGATTACCAGATATATCAGTTACTTTTCCAAGTGTTTGTTGTTTTCCAATCTTGCTATCATTGGTCCAAGATGATATAGTTCCATCTATATGTAATGCAACTCCTCCCTTAGCATCACCATTGGCGCGTATTGATAAACTTTTTACACCAGTAAGACTTGTTATTTGTTGAGGATAAATAACAGTGTCGGCACTCGTGGTAAGTGGGAGATAGTCGGACCACCCACAAGCATACACATTATTATTGTGATCAATAAAATAAGATCCATATTGGGTTGCATAAACTTTTCTAATATTTGATAAATAGGGGTTTATTTGTAAAATTGGAAATTTATCAGAGGAGTCACTTACAATATTAATACCCAGACGACCATATTCATTGGCGCCTCTAACTGCAACTAATCCATTTGTAAATAATATTAGCGTATGAGTAAGATTAAAAGATATTTCTTTGACATTTGAAAACCCGATTGTTCTTACTAAATTATTACCACTATCTGCAACGAATAGATCTGTAGGTTTATCTGCATTTTTAGGATATAGTGCCAATCCTTTAGGCGTATTGAAAGTAGATGATAATCCTGTTG
>MDTG01149360.1_pt1 | contig 11632 bp, 13 predicted proteins | sample 811421 | NCBI WGS metagenome assembly MDTG01 (sample SAMN05326645, study PRJNA326480) | marine metagenome | isolation source: seawater | place: Pacific Ocean: South East | collected 2011
ACTATTATACAAAATTAATTATAAATAAATAAAAATATGCATGAAAAATATACCTCTTTAGGTCTAATGAGTGGAACATCCGGTGATGGAGTAGATGCATCTGTTATTATATCTAATGGTCTCGATCAGTATGATTCTATAAAAGACAAATTTTTTGAATATGAAACCCCTATTTATAAACAAATCCATTCTTTAAAAGAAAAAATATTTAACCTAAATGACTTAGATAGATTTTCTAAAGAACTTAAAGAACTTGAGAGAAAAATAACTATATTCCACGCTAGAGTGATAAATGAATTTAAAAATATTAGTGATAACATGCTAATTGGTTTCCATGGTCAAACAATTTATCATAATCCTGAAAAAAAAGTTTCGAAACAGTTAGGTGATGGAAAACTTCTAAATCAATTAACTAAAAGAAAAATAATTTTTAATTTCCGTCAAAATGATATTTTAAATGGAGGTGAGGGAGCTCCATTAGCTCCAATATTTCATCAATTAATTGCAACTCAAAAAAAATTTAATTTACCTATATGTTTTTTAAATATTGGAGGAATATCAAATATTACTATAGTAAAGGAACCTATAGGTTCATTAGAATTATTTAGCAAGGATATCGGACCGGGTAATTGTCTAATTGATACTTGGGTAAGAAAAAATTCAACAAAAAAATTTGATGAAAATGGAAATCTAGCCGCAGTTGGAAAAAAAAATGAAATTATTTTGGAGCAAGCTCAGGAGCTTTATATTAATAGACCAAATAAGAAAAAAAAATCTTTTGATGTTAATGATTTTGATATTTCTTTTTCCCGGGGGTTATCACTAGAAGATGGCGCCGCAACATTGACTGAATTTACAGCAAGTATTATTAGCGAAGAACTAAAAATCTCTTTGAATAAAGTACAAGGTGTAAATGAAATTTTAATATGCGGTGGGGGAAGAAGAAATAACTATTTGCTAACTTTAATTAATAGAAACCTCTCCTCTAAAATAAAATTTAATTTAATAGATGATTATGGGATAGACGGTGATTTTATTGAAGCTCAAGCTTTTGCTTTCTTAGCCGTCAGGTCTTATAAAAAATTATATATTTCTTTTCCTAATACTACAAACTGCAAAACTCCTTGTATCGGTGGCGAAATCATTAATAATTAAATAAGAGCAGTTTTTTCTTTAAGGTACTTTTCAATTTCAATTTTTAAGTCCTTTTCTTTATCTTTGAAAAAGTGATTTGAATTTTTAATTTTTGAAAAAATAACTTCAACTCCTTTTTGATTTTTAATTCTATTGTCCAATTCATTGATACTTTCTTTAGTGACCAATTCATCATTTTCACTATAAATTACCTGTCCAGATGTTGGACATGGCGCAAGAAAAGAAAAATCATAGACGTTTGGTTGAGGAGATATTGCTATAAAATTATTTACCTCAGGTCTTCTCATTATTAATTGCATACAAATTAATGAACCAAATGAAAAACCTGAAACCCAACATTGACTATAATCGAGATTTTGCCTTTCTATCCAATCAAGAGCTGCAGCTGCATCTGATAACTCTCCTTGACCATTGTCAAACACACCTTCACTTTTTCCAACACCCCTAAAGTTTACTTTTATTACTGAGAAACCATTTTCCAAAAAAACATTATACATTAATTGAACTATTTTATTATTCATTGTCCCGCCGTATTGGGGATGTGGGTGTAGAACAATTGCCACTGGAGAACCGAACTTAGGATTTTTATAGTACTTTGCTTCAAGCCTTCCAGCAGGTCCAGGAATAAAAATTTCTAAACTTTTTGGTTTCATAATTGATAATGATTATTATTCAAAAAAAAAGTAACGATTTATATCACGTTTTTATGCGACAAATATTTTTTTTTAATCCTGACTAAAAGAGTAGGAATTCTGCAGAAACTATTATATTACAACGTTAATTTATGAAATTAACAAATAAAGGAAGATATGCTGTAATGGCCATGGCTGACTTAGCTACCAATGCTATTCATGGACCAATTAGTCTTAGTGAAATTTCATTAAGACAAAATATTTCTTTGGCTTATTTAGAGCAGATTTTTTTAAAACTAAAAAATAATAAATTAGTTAGAAGTTCAAGAGGAGCTAACGGAGGGTATATTTTAGAAAAACCTGCTTCTGAAATTAAATTATCAAATATTATATTTGCGGTGGATGAGGAAGTGAAAACCCTTAATTGTAAAAAAAATTCAAAACGTGGATGCAATAATAAAATGACCAAATGTATTACACATAATTTGTGGGATCAATTAGATCAGCATATCAATGGTTTTTTTGAAAAAGTAAAATTACAAGATTTAACTAGAAATAACTTTAACAATGAAAAGTGAAGAATTTAAAAATCACGAGTATAAATACGGTTTTACAACTGATATAGAGAACTTTAAAGCTCCCAAAGGTCTTTCAGAGGAAACTATTAGATTTATCTCAAAAATAAAAAAAGAACCTCAATGGATGCTAGATTGGAGATTAAAAGCTTTTAATAGACTTAAAGCTTTAAAAGAACCTAATTGGCAAAAACCAAAGTACCCAAAAATTGATTATCAAAATTTATATTATTATTCAGCTCCCAAAAGTATGAAAGATAAACCAAAAAGTTTAGATGAGGTAGACCCTAAACTTATTGAGACTTATAATAAGTTAGGTATTCCACTAAACGAACAAAAAAGATTGAGCGGCGTTGCCGTGGATGCAGTTTTTGACTCAGTTTCCGTTGCAACAACTTTTAAAGGTGAACTTGATAAAAAAGGAATAATTTTTTGTCCAATATCTGAAGCAATACAAAAATATCCCGAAATAGTGAAACAATACTTGGGTTCTGTAATTCCAATCAGCGACCATTATTTTGCAACACTTAACTCTGCAGTGTTCACTGACGGCTCTTTCGTCTACATACCTCCTAACACAAGATGTCCAATGGAGTTATCGACTTACTTTAGGATTAACGCATCGGAAACAGGCCAATTTGAAAGAACACTTATAATAGCAGATAAAGGTAGTTATGTAAGTTATCTAGAGGGTTGTACCGCTCCGATGAGAGATGAAAATCAGCTTCATGCAGCTAATGTAGAATTAGTTGCATTAGATGATGCAGAAATAAAATATTCAACAGTACAAAATTGGTATCCTGGTGATAAAGATGGTGTTGGAGGCATTTATAACTTCGTAACTAAGAGAGGTGCTTGCAGAGGAAAGAATTCAAAAATTTCATGGACGCAAGTAGAGACAGGCTCAGCTATCACATGGAAATATCCAAGCTGTATCTTACAAGGCGATAACTCTATAGGTGAGTTTTATTCTATAGCCATTACAAATAATCATCAAAAAGCAGACACTGGAACGAAAATGATTCACTTAGGTAAAAATACAAAAAGTAAAATTATTTCAAAAGGAATTTCAGCTGGTAATGCAGACAATACTTATAGAGGATTGGTGGATATAGGGTCAAAAGCTTTAAATTCTAGAAATTATACTCAGTGTGATTCATTGCTCATGGGTAATAAATGTGGCGCTCATACTATTCCATACATAAAAAATAAGAATTTATCATCAACTGTTGAGCATGAGGCAACAACATCAAAGATTAATGAAGACCAATTATTTTATTGTAATCAAAGAGGACTTAATCAAGAAGAGGCAGTTAGTCTTATAGTAAACGGTTTTTGTAAAGAAGTATTACAACAACTTCCTATGGAGTTTGCAGTAGAGGCTCAAAAACTCGTTTCAATTAGTCTAGAGGGCAGCGTAGGATAATGCTTCAATTAAATAATTTAAAAGCTTCGGTAAACAATAAGTCAATCTTAAATGGACTAAATTTAGAAATAAAACCAGGCGAAGTCCATGCAATAATGGGTCCAAATGGATCAGGAAAAAGCACTTTAGCGAACATACTCTCTGGAAAAGATGGTTATGATGTAAGCGGAAGTTTGAAATATGAAGGTAAGAATTTGCAAGATATTCCTATAGAAGAAAGGGCACAAAAAGGAATATTTTTAGCATTTCAATACCCTTTAGAAATTCCAGGTGTAAATACAACTAATTTTTTAAAAACATCATTAAATACTATTCGAAAAGCGAAGGGAGAAAAAGAATTAGATACCCTAACTCTTTTAAAATTAATTAAGGAAAAAGCATCTGAACTTAACATCGATGAAAAATTTTTATCTAGACAATTAAATGTTGGCTTTTCAGGAGGAGAAAAAAAGAAAAATGAGATACTACAAATGAAGCTTTTAGAACCAAAATTGGTAATTTTAGATGAGACTGATTCTGGTTTAGATATTGATGCGCTTAGAATAGTAGCGGATGGCGTTAATTCACATAAAAATAAAAATAACGCATTTTTAATTATTACCCATTACCAGAGATTGCTTGACTATATTAAACCAGATTTCATTCACGTTTTATCAAATGGTAAAATTGTTAAAACTGGATGCGCTGATTTAGGGCAAGAGCTGGAAAAAACAGGATACGAAAATTTAAAATAATGGAACAATTATTTAATATTGACTTAAAGAAAATACCTAATACATCTAAAAAAGAATTAATTGAAAGAAAAAAAAATCTTGATTTATTTCTAGAGAGCGGTTTTCCAAATAAAAAAGATGAAAACTGGAAATTTTCTGATTTAAATTTTATAATCAAAAGTAACTTTAAAAATGTTTTTAATAACCTAGATTTTACTCTTAATAAAAAAATTGAGATAATTAGCGACTTTGAACATAATCAAATCGTATTAGTTAATGGAGCATTCATATCAAGCGATTTAAAATTTGAAGAAAAAGAAAAAGTTCAAATTCAAAAAATTAAATCATCCGAGGTTAATAGCGGATATTCGAACAATAATCTTTATTTTTTAAATAAAGCTCTATCAGTAGGCGGGTTTAATTTAAAAATTCAAAAAAATTATAAGTGTAAAAAACCAATCATAATTTACAATTATTTTACTTCAAATTTGGAAAACAAGATTATTAATAATTCAAATAAAATTAAACTAAATGAAAACTCTGAGTGTACTTTAATTGAAATAAATGTTGATGATGAGAGTAAGTTTATAAAAAATACTTTTGAAAATGTAGAAATAGAAAAAGGATCTACATTAAAAAGTTTTATTATCCAAAAAACTAAGAGTAACGGCTATTTTTATAAAAGCATATCCGGATCTCAAGGATATAATTCTAGTTACCACAATTTCATATTAAGCTCTGGGATAAAATTTAATAAAATAGATTTAGAAATAGATTTAAATAAAGATAATAGTAATTGTTTTGTTATTTCAGGATTATGTTTAGGCAAAGAAGAACATCAAGAAATAAGATCGCAAATAAATCACTTGGCACCTAATTGCAAAAGTTACCAAAAAATAAAAAAAGTTTTATTAGGCAATAGTAATGGAGTTTATCAAGGAAAAATATTTGTAAAGGATATTGCTCAAAAAACAGACGCATATCAATTAAGCAAAGCTCTTATTTTAGATGATAAAGCTGAATTTAACGCAAAGCCAGAACTAGAAATATATGCTGATGATGTGAAGTGTTCGCATGGGTCTACCTCAGGAAGTATCGACAAAGACGCTATTCATTATTTGATGACTAGAGGTATTGAAATTACAGTTGCAAAAAAACTTTTAATTAATGGTTTTTTAAATGAAATTTTTGAAAATATATCAGAAGAAAAAATTAGGAGATTTCTTGAAAAATGTATAGAGGAGCAGATTGATGGAGCTTAAAGATATAAAATCAAAATTTCCAATTTTTAAACAAAAAATTAATGGCAAGCCATTAATATACTTGGATAGCGCCAACTCCTCTCAAAAACCAAAAGCTGTAATTGATGAGATGTCTAAATTTTACGAAACCGAATTTTCAAATGTTGGAAGAAGTGTTCATACATTAGCGGTAAAAGCTACCAATAAATTTGAGGAAACAAGAGATGTAGTAAAATCTTACATTAATGCAAAACATAGAGAAGAAATAATTTTTACCAAAGGAGCAACAGAGGCAATAAATTTAGTAGCCAACACTTATGGAGAAAAATTTATTGAAGCTGGTGATGAAATTCTAGTAACTGAATTAGAACATCATTCAAATTATGTACCATGGCATTATTTAAGAGAAAAAAAAGGAGCCGTTATAAAATTTGCTTCGGTAAACGAAAATGGAGAAATTAACATTGATGAATTTAAAAAACAAATTACAGAAAAAACTAAAATGATTACTTTTACACATATTTCAAACGTTACAGGTGCTATTTTGCCTGTGAAAAAAATTGTTGATTTAGCAAAATCAAAACACATACCAGTTTTAATAGACGGGACCCAAGGTGCTCCTCACTCAGTTTTAGATGTACAAGATTTAGGTTGTGATTTTTATGCAATTTCTTGTCATAAAATGTACGGCCCAAATGGACTTGGTATTTTGTATGCTAAAAAAAAATGGGCCGATGTGCTTCCCCCTTATCAAGGTGGAGGTGGAATGATTGGCGAAGTGAAGAAAAATGAAGTAACTTATGCAGACTCACCTACAAAATTTGAAGCAGGTACAATGCAAACTGCAGAAGTCGTGGCTTTTGCTAAGTCTATAAGTTTTATTAAAGATTTAGGGATAAAGAATATAGAAAAACACGAAAAACAGTTACTTGAGTATGGTTTAGAAAAATTGCGAAAAGATAATTCTGTTAATATTATTGGTAACCCCAAAGACAGAGCATCTATTATTTCATTCACTATTAAAGGAATTCACCCACATGACATAGCTACAATTCTAGATGACGATGGTGTTGCAATAAGAGCAGGCCATCATTGTTGTCAAATTTTACACGATAAACTTGGTATACCCGCTTCAGCTAGAGCATCAATTGGAGTTTACAATAGTAAAGAAGATATCGATGTTTTTAGTGAAGCAATTAAAAAATGTAAAAAGGTATTTCAAATCTAAATGGAATTAAAAGAACTATACCAGGAAATTATTTTAGATCATGCAAAGAATCCTCGAAATAAAGGTAAATGTGAAGGGTATAATCATGATGCAAAAGCACACAATCCTCTTTGTGGAGATAAAGTTCACATCTTTTTGAGACTAGACAAAGATAAAAATATTTCGGGTTTAAGTTTTGAAGGTGAAGGATGCGCAATATCTTTAGCATCAGCATCAATTCTAACCGACACTCTAAAAGGTAGAGATTTACAATTTTCAAAAAAAGTAACAAATGATTTTTTAGAAATGTTGAAAAATAAATCAAAAATTACTTTAAATAGTTTAACAGAAGATCAAATAACCACAATTTCTTCGTTATCTGGTGTTCAAGAATTCCCAATGCGAGTTAAATGTGCAACAATGGCATGGCACACTCTTTTATCAGCTTTAGAAAAAAAAATTTAATGAACGATATTAAAGAAAAAATAATTTCTGAAATTAAAAAGATTTACGATCCAGAAATTCCAGTCAACATTTTTGAATTAGGCCTTATTTATAAGATTGATGTAATTAAGGATAAAAAAGTCCTTATAGAAATGACACTTACATCTCCCAACTGTCCTGTGGCTGAGAGTTTGCCTAATTCTGTAAAAGAGAATATATTAAAGATTGACGGAATAGAGGAAGTTGAAATGAAATTAGTTTGGGATCCTCCTTGGACAAAAGATAAAATGTCAGAGGCAGCTAAATTGGAGTTAAATTTATGAGCAATCAAATTATTAAATTAAGTGATAGTGCGGCTGAAAGAATTAAACTCATCATGTCTAAGGCAGGTAGCTCCGCTATAGGAGTAAGAGTAGGAGTAAAATCTGGTGGATGTGCAGGCATGTCTTATATAATGGAATATGCAAAAGAAATTAAACCTAATGAGGAAATAATTGAGCAAAAAGGTGTCAAAGTTTTAATTGATCCAAAAGCAATTATGTATTTGTTAGGGACCGAAATGGACTTTAAGAAGGAAAAATTTTCCTCTCAGTTTATTTTTAAAAATCCTAATGAAACTGAGCGATGTGGATGTGGAGAATCCTTTAAAGTTTAGCCACTGTAATACATTTCAAATTCTATAGGATGTGGAGTATGTTCGAAATTATAAATTTCCTGGAATTTTAGCTCAATATAAGCATCAATCTGATCGTCAGTAAACACACCACCCTCTGTTAAGAATTTTCTGTCTTTATCTAGGTTTTCCATTGCTTCTCTTAAAGAGCCGCAAACAGTTGGTAATTTTTTTACTTCATCTTCCGACAAAGAGTACAAATCCTGATCAAATGCTTTTCCAGGATCAATTTTATTTTTTATTCCATCAATACCTGCCATTAACATTGAGGCAAAAGTTAAATATGGATTTCCAGCGGCATCTGGAAATCTTATTTCCATTCTAGCTGCCTTTGGATTCATAATTACAGGTATTCTGCAAGACGCAGATCTATTTCTGGCTGAATAAGCTAAAATAACTGGAGCCTCAAAACCAGGAATTAATCTTTTATAACTATTAGTTGTCGCGTTTGAAAAAGCATTAATTGCTCGAGCGTGTTTTAAAATACCTCCTATGTAATATAAAGCTTGTTTAGAAAGACCTGCATACTCTTTACCCATAAATAAAGGCGTGCTCCCTTTCCAAATTGATTGATGACAGTGCATACCTGAACCATTATCACCTTTTACTGGCTTTGGCATAAATGTAGCTGTTTTGCCAAACGAGTGTGTTACCATTTGAACTGCATACTTATAAAGTTGAACATTATCTGCCATATTCGTTAAAGTTCCAAAATACATTCCTAATTCATGTTGGCTTGGAGCCACCTCGTGGTGGTGTTTTTCGACTTTTACCCCCATATCTTTTAGTGCTTTTAGATACTCACCTCTCATATCTTGAGCGCTATCGACTGGCGGCACAGGGAAATAACCTCCTTTTATACCTGGTCTGTGACCTAAGTTACCGTTCTCATATTTTTTTCCAGTATTATAAGGTCCTTCAGAACTATCAATGTTAAAACTTGTTTCATTCATATCATTTTTGAATCTCACGTCGTCAAAAACAAAGAATTCTGGTTCTGGACCAAAGTAGGATTTGTCTCCAATACCAGTTTTTTTTAAATATGCCTCAGCTTTTTTTGCTGTTCCTCTGGGATCTCTCTCATAAGGATCTTTTTTTACTGCATCTAAAATATCGCAGAAAATATTTAATGTAGTATGAGAATTGAATGGGTCTATAATTGGTCTATCTAAGTCAGGTTTCAAAATCATGTCTGACTCATTAATTGCTTTCCACCCTGCAATTGAAGATCCATCGAAAAATACTCCTTTTTCAAGCATATCTCCATCAACAATTGTAGCGTCCATTGTTAGATGCTGAAGTTTGCCTTTAGGGTCAGTAAATCTAAGATCTACAAACTCTACCTGCTTATCCTTTATCAGCTTTAGAACATTGTTTGCGCTCATTCAAACTCCTTAAATAAATTTTGTTTAATTTTCGAAACGAACATATATAAGAGACTTTTTTAGAGTATAATTAAATATATATAGCAGCTATGCAATTATTACATATATACAATTTTATCATGAAATGAGAGAAGCAAATAAAATCGATTTAACATTATTGATAATATTAGCAGTTATATGGGGATCTGCTTTTTTTAACATTAAGATAGCCACATATTCTTACGAACCTTTTACACTAGCTTTAGTAAGAGTGATTTTTGCAAGTTTACCGTTATTACTTTTATGTAAATTTAAAGGCATTCAAATTGAAGCATTTAGTAAAAATTATAGATTATATGCATTAATTGGTTTGTGTAACATTGCAATTCCATTTGTATTAATTGCTATTGGAACTGCAAAAATTAACAGTTACTTAGCAGCTATTTTAATGAGCACTACTCCTTTGAGTGGATCAATCCTTGCCCATTTTTTTTTAAAAGACGAAAAATTATCTTTTTTAAAATCTTCGGGAGTTTTAATTGGATTTAGTGGAATAATATTACTTTTTTTTGATAAAGTCATAATAAATAGTGAAAACTATATTTATGCATTAATCACAATTCTTGGTTCAACTTTTTACTGTATAGGCGGTATATTAACTTTAAAATTAAAGAATAAAAAGAATGAGAATGTAACTACTTCAACAACTTTGTGGTCAGTTATTTTCTTATTACCTTTTTCGATTATTTTCGAAGCCCCATGGAATTCTACACCATCTTTAATTTCAACTTTATCTTTATTATACTTAGGTGTAGTTGCCACAGGACTTGCATGGTTAATTAGATTTAGAATTTTGACAGTCAATGGATTGGTTTTCCAAACTCAAGTAGCATATTTAATTCCTATTTTTGGCATTATTTTTGGATATTTTTTAATGGATGAAATTATAACATGGAGAGTTCTTGTTTCTTTAGTTATAATTCTTATAGGAATATTTATTTTCAAAAAAAATAATAAAGGAATTTAATAAAAATGGGTACAAATTCAATCGAAGCAAGTTTTCTCTCTATTTTTGCTTTAATAACTTTCTTTATTTTTTTAATTGTTAGCAAATATTCTCAAAATATTAAACAAGGAGCTCTTCTAGATAATAATTTTTACAAGCCTCAAGCTTTTCATAAATTTCCAATTACAAGAAGTGGGGGGATAGGAGCATTCTTAAGTTTAATTGTTTTTTTTGGGATTTACTATTTGATTTATTCTAAAATATTATTTAACTATATTCTTATATCTTCATCAATGTTTTTAATTGGTTTTCTGGATGATATTAAAATCAATATTAGCCCATCAAAAAGGCTTTTAATTATGATTTTTTTTCTTTTTTCTTTAATATACTTTCTACCAATTAAGATTTTTAATATTGATATACCCTTTTTATCATTTTTAATTAATAATCACCTATTTTCATCTATTTTCGTTCTTCTTTGTTTTTTATTTGTTATAAATGGAGCTAATTTGATTGATGGATTTAACGGATTGCTTGCCATCAACTTTCTAATCATTAATATTATTTTAACATACATTAATATTCAGAATACAAATTTAGAATTCTCATTTATAATTATTTCTCAAATTATAATTTTTCTATCATTTCTACTTTTTAATTTTCCAAATGCAAAAATTTTTTTGGGTGATAGTGGTGCCTATTTAATGGGCTCTTTAATAGCTTTAAATATTATAATAACAAATAATTTAAATCCAAAAATTTCGTCTTTCTTTTTTTGCACTCTTTTATTTTATATATTTTTTGAAGTATTTTTTTCTTTTTTTAGAAAATTAATCCAAAAGAAATCACCATTTTATCCCGATGATAAACATTTACATATGTTAAGTTATTATAAGATTTCAAGCATTTGTGGAAAAGATAATGGAAATTTTTTAAATTCAATTATTATAAATTCTATATATTTAATCCTTGTAATTCCAGGTTTGTATTTAATTGATAGCCCTGTATTAAGCAGGTATTGGTTTTTCATGCTATTACTTATTTACTTAATAATTTATTCAAGACTTTATCATTTAACAAAAAATTAAATTGTTATATAAAACAACGATTAGAGTAGTGGGCAAGTGGCGGAATTGGTATACGCGCTGGTCTTAGAAACCAGTGCCGCAAGGCTTAAGAGTTCGAGTCTCTTCTTG
>MDTG01215837.1_pt1 | contig 11632 bp, 8 predicted proteins | sample 811421 | NCBI WGS metagenome assembly MDTG01 (sample SAMN05326645, study PRJNA326480) | marine metagenome | isolation source: seawater | place: Pacific Ocean: South East | collected 2011
CTGCAGATATATTACTCCATAAAACAGGTGATACTTTAAATCCAACAATTCTATCTAAAAAACGTCTTGTTTCTTGAGCTTTTACTAAATTATAATTGATTTGTCTTGGATTCTTTAATGCATTTGTTAATGCATTTTTTGTAATTTCATTAAATACTATTCTTTTAGGATTTTTTAAATTTAAAACTTCAGCTAAACTAGCAGCAATAGCTTCGCCTTCTCTATCTTCATCTGCAGCTAATATAACTTCACTACATGACTTTACACAATTTTTTAAGTCATTTACTACCTTTTTTTTATCCTTACTAATTACATAAGTTGGCTTAAAATTATTCTCAATATCAATACCTAAATTGCTATGATCTAAATCACGTACATGACCTACAGATGCTTTAACTAAATAATCCTTACCTAATATTGAATTTATCTTTTTAATTTTACCAGGAGACTCTACAATTACTAATATTGGCATTTATTATATAAATAAAATTCTCTTTATATAATAAATTTAAATTTCAATTATATTTATAATAAAAAAAAAATATATAGATTTCAAATATATTATATATATTTATATATAATGTACAAAGAAAAATATCTGTCGTACAAGCAAAAATACTTGAATTTAAAGAAAATTCAAGAAGGAGGCGCAACTGAAAATGAAAAGTTAGCAATTTTTTTGGAGAAATATGGTGGTAGTGGATCAACAGATGAAGAATTTGCTCGAGAGCATAGACTTGTAAATCCTCTCGAGACTAAAAAGTTTACATTTGGAAAATATTATTGCGAAAAAGAAAAAACACACAAGTATTTAAAAAGAAATGAAAAAGATAGAATTTATCAATGCTATAAAAAAGCACCAGCAGTAGAAGCAGTAAAATCACCTGCAGCGCCTAATGTAAAAGATGATTCTTTGCCCCCTCCCCCTTCTGAAAAAATAACTTTAAAACGTGTAAAAGCAGAACCAGCAGTAGAAGCAGAGAAATCACCAGAAGAAGCAGTACAAGAAGTAGAAGGACAACAAGCACCAGCACCAGAAACAACACCAGCAGTAGAATCACCAGCAGCGGAGGCAGTAAGAGAATCACCAGCAGCGGAGGCAGTAAGAGAATCACCAGCAGCGGAGGCAGTAAGAGAAGAAGTAAGAAAATCACCAGCAGCGGAGGCAGTAAGAGAAGAAGTAAGAAAATCACCAGCAGCGGAGACAGATAGAGAAGAAGTAAGAGAATCACCAACAGCGGAGGCAGTAAGAGAATCATCTACAGAAGATGATGTTTTGCCCCCTCCCCCTTCTATAAACCCTTTAAAACGTTTAAAAGCATTACCAGCAGCAGAAGAAAAACCTAAACAAAGTGGAGGAAAATTTTATGAGCTGGAATTTAACAAAAATTTAATAAATAAATAAATTAGAAATTTTATATAAAAAAAAATTTTTTATATAATAATTAAAATTTTAATTATATATCTTTAGTTAAATTATACCATTTATCTAAATGAGTTTCCATATTATCTTTTGCTTTTTTACTCATATCTCCCATAACTATTAAATTTAAGTTATTATGTCTAAAAATATGTCTACAAGCTTTTAATACTTTTTGAGATGTTATTTTTGAAACTTGATTAATTTCATCTTCATATGATAAAATGTTATCTAATGATTTAATAGATTCATCAATATAATGATTAATTAATTCCATATTTGATTTATTTATTGTTGATTTATTTGAAAATTTCTTTTTGCATCTGTTTAGGTCTTTTTGTGATATTTTATATTTTACTAACTTTAATAGCTCAAATAATATCTTTTCTATTGCTATGTCACATCTTTTTTCATCTACTGCTGTTTTAATAAAAAATATACTTGTATCCTCTAATTCCGTATTTGAGCTAGAACAACTATAAGCCAATGCATTTTTTGTTCGTAGAGTATCAAATAATTTAGATGATGATCCAGATGTTAAATAGCTAGAAATTATTTTGCATATTATATTATATTCTATATCATGTAAATATCCATTATGATGAAAAGCCATTAAAATATTTACTTGTCCTGTAGATTCACTGTTAGTAATGTTCAATCTAGGTATATTTTGCTGAGGGATAATATGGATTCTCATATTTTCCATATTACAAGTAAATTGTATTTTTTTCCTTAAAATTTTTTCAACTTCTTTATAATTAATATCACCAATTGTTATAAATACAGTATTTGCAGGACAATAAAATTTGTTTCTATACTCAACTAAATCTTTTCTAGAAAATTTTTTTATATTTTTAGCTGTGCCAATAATTGGCATTTCTAATGATGATCCACCAAAAACTTCCATCATTAAAATATCCAACATGAAATCGTCAGCATCATTTACTGTCATGTTATATTCCTCCATAATAACTTTTCTTTCTTTTTCTATATCTTTTTTATATAAATTTGCTCCAAGATATAAGTCAATAAATATATCAAGTAATTTCTTAAAATCATTTTTATCACCATGTAATTCATATCCAGTATAATCAAAAGTAGTCATTGCATTATAATATGTACCTAAATCGTCTAGTTCATTTAATAATTTAGATGTATTTCTTTTTTTTGTGCCCTTAAATAACATATGTTCCAAAAAATGTGATATACCATTATTTTTATGTTCTTCATCTCTTGATCCAACTTTAACTACAAATCCAATTGATACAATTTTTGTTTTAAAAGGTACATGTAAATATTTTAAACCATTATTATAACTTACAATTTTATAATTACTCATATATATATATATAAATATATTTTAAATTAAAAGTTACCACTATTAAATGCGTCTGCAGTTCTAGTTACAAAAAAATTGTTAGGATTTGTAATTTTTAATGTATAAAAGTTATTTTCTAAAATGTACATATTTTTACCTTTTTTAATTTTCTTATCAAGTACATTAGGAGACATTGAACTTACTGCTAAGTCTTTATTATAAGACTCATTAATAGCATTTATATCATTATCTAACTGATCTTTAAGTTCTATATCAACTAAATCATTAACTTCTTCTAATTCAATCTTATCAATATTGTCAGTTTTATCTAATAATCTAATTATCGTCTTTCCAATTTTTGGATAATATTCTAAAATATATGATGTGTTATATTTTTCAATTTCAATTCCTAATATATATTCATGGGAATCAAAGTCATTAGATTCAGCAATTAAATTATCTTTTTCATCATACAACTCAACATTTTTTTTATCTTTACAAATTACTTTATTTACAAAAACTGATTTATTATCAATTATGTAAGAATAGACACCATTCATTCCTTTAGGTATTTTAATACCTAAAATTAATTTGTCTTTTTGATAAAAGTTATATTTTATATCATTATTGTATGTTTCAAAATATTGAATAGGTGAATTATATAATATAATTGCATCACGTTTAGAATTGCTTTCATCTAACATTTTATCAAATGTAAATTTCATTAATTTAGTTACTTTATCATTTACATCAAAAAATCTAACTGCTGTTTCTAGTTTTGTTTTTATAAAGAATAAAAATATTGGTCCAAGACTAGGATGCATTCCAAATGATTCAAGTAAATTATCAAAAGTTTTCATTGTGTTATCTATATTAACTTCCATAAAAAATACTTCTACACCTTCCATTTCAATTGAAAGATATATTTCATCTAAATTAAAAGTGTAGTTATCTTTTGAATATATCCAATTAAATTCATCAAATTGATCATAATACTGTTTATAGTCCAAAGATAAATCTCTACCATTGTTCTTGAAAATATATTTATTTTCTTTACATAATCCAATTTTAATTAATTTTCTATTTATATCAAATAATTTAAGAATACATTTTTTATTTTGCAAATAATATTTTAGTAATGATATAATTGAATTTTTAACAATTCTAATTTGAAATGGCAATGTCAATATTTTCTTATTTTTTGAGTTATAAAATGAAATAATTTTTTCAGATGTTTCAAAATTTATTTCCTGAATGTTTCCTATATGACCAATTGACTCTATATAATTTTTATTGAATGACTTATCTTTAATAATTATACCTTTTGAGTCCTTTGTTTGTAACCTTCCACTTGAACCTAAAATATTATTAATATTTACTACACTGGAATCAATATAATTTTCTAACATAGAATTCAAATCTTTTCTCATATTAAAGCTTTTAGAATACTTCTCGGTATAGTTATCATTAAAACTTACTAAATCTCTAATAAAAATATCAGCTTTTTTTTCGTGTTTACTAATGTATATATTATCGTTTTTACCAAAGTCATTTACTTTATTTAAATTATTTATATTTTCATTTATAATATATTTTTGTCCATTAAAGTATATTGTTTTTGTTACTTCTTTCTTTGTATTTAATATTTGTACAATTAAAGGATCATTATAACGACTACCTTTTATATTACTTAATTTATTATAGTTATTTTGATCATCTAATATATTAAGTTGTCTTAAATTTGTAACTTTTCTAGCAAGATTAATAGTACTAATTAATTTAGTACCTTCAAATGACGTTAATCTATAATAAATATAATTTTTAATATCATATTCATTTGTATTTACAGTGCATTTACAAAAATCTGGTGTTTCGGTAGATACAATTTTTGGAACAATAAAAAAATCAAAAGATTGTGTGTTTGTGGAGTTATTAATATTTTCAACAACTAAGTTTTCAACATTATTATCATAAGCATAAACATTTATTTTTTTATTTGTTAAATCTTGCAAATCAAGATCTTGATAATTTATTCTTACAATATCACCATTTTTTTTTATTGCTAAATATTTTCCCCATTCATTAATCATTTTACTAATTTCAAAAATAAATCCTATCTGATTTGCATATACTGAATTTTCATAATCATCTAAATAAAATATTTTAACTACTCTTTCTTGAATAGAAAAATCAAGATTTGTAATTGGATCTTCAACTATCACATCATTGTTATTCATTCTTAAAATTTTTGAATTATAAATAATTATTTTTCTTATTAATATATTATTTTCATCATAAGTTTTTAAAAAGCAAAAGTTACTTGCAATAAAAGTATTATAAATATCTGGCGATAAATTTATTCTAATATAATCAATTCCTCCACCACTATTAATTACATTTAAGTTGCCATTTTGAGTTATTTGCTTCAAAAAACCATATTTATGAAATTCCTTAACTATTCTAACAAATTTATCATTTGTATCAAATGTAATATCATCTTTAAAATAATCATAACAATAATCCAAATAATTAATTTTTTTTGGTGACAATTCATGTTTAATTGGATATTGATAATTTCCATAAACAATATTTTCACTATAATCTTCTGGATATGGATTGTTACTTATATAAGAATTATAAGTAATTTTTTCAATTGAAATACTTTTTATTTTTCTATTTTCTGGTATCAAATTATTTAAATCAGAATATTTGAATTCTCCTCTTGTTATATTCATTGTTTTATTATTATTATTAACAATACGAACAAACTCATTTTTAAAATTAAAATCTAAATATAACTTAATTACTGAAAATTTTATAAATACTTTTATTGATCTTATAATCATACACAAATCTATAGGTAAGTTGTATTTACCATAACTTAATGTGATAGACAAACCTTGATAATCAGGCTCTTCATAAAATGAAATGCCAAAATCTTGCTTTGATACAATTAAATATTTTATATCATTAGTATATGGCTCAGCAGTATCTTCGTTATTATCACAATTTCCATATTTTGGTATATTATTACATTTCTTATGCGTTAAACCACTTTTTGACTCTGAGCTATCAATCGAGTAGCCAAATAATGTTCTTGTTTTGCTTAAAAGTTCTTTAGTTGTATCTACTACTGAAACATTAACTATACCTAAATATGGATTGTTTGTTGAACCAGAATCTTTTACAGCCTGCCATTGATTTATTATTCCAGTCAAATTTGTATACCAAAAATTCTCCCACGTGTCAAAATAAATTTCTCTAATTTTTTCATTATTAAAACCATAAAATTCTATCTTTCCAGTTTTTCCAACACCATTATATTCCTTTAATCTTTTAATTTCATAATAATCAGTTACTGTGAATGTGTCTACTAACTCATATCTATTATCAATTTCAGGTCTAGATAAATCACGATCAATCAAATTATTGAAAATATATAATTTCACCTCATTCTCTTTCCTCTGTATTTCTAAATTTTTAATTATATTTTCAAATATCCTAAAATATACCTCTTTTACATACTCTCCAGTTTCTGTTACTCCTAATTTAATTTTAGCTCCCTCGCAACATGACAAATCTAACATTTTAAAGTTATTAAATTGATCATCTATTAATAATTTATATTTTTTAAATATAGACATATCTTCATCTATTGTTATATTTCTAAATAAAGTAACTCTGAATCCATTTGGAATTTTTAATGATGTAATTGGTATATGTATTATTTCGTTATTAGAATCTGGAGATTTAGGAAGAGTACCAACAGCTTCATGTACTCCAACACCTACTGTAGTTTTCATTCCTTTAAAGTCTTTAATATTATACATTTCTACCATTTGACCACCATAAATCATTGAGAATAATCCAGAATAATAAATTTCATCAATAAAATACATACTTTCTTCATTACTATTACCATATGGTAGCAATTGAGTATTTAAATTACAGATATAATTTGCTAATTTTACAAATTTATTATCTTCATTATAATCTAAAAACATTTTATTTCTAAAATATGTGCTTAAGTCATATTCTTTATTTTTAATTATTAACTTTTCTCCTTCTTTTAATTTATAAATATAACATTTTCCTTTAGATACAGAAAAAGCTCTATATCCTAATTGTATTACTTCCAATGCACATCTATTTATGACATCAACTCTATTCATATCTAAATTAGGAATTTTATTAGATATTGCTCCTTCTTCATCTAAAATAACTTCATCACCAGAATCGCCAGTTGCTTGCAAAAATTTAAATTTATTTAGGTCCAATTGAATTTTTTCAAATTTTGGATTATTAAAGTTAAAACATCCAAAATTAGTTAAGTTAAAATAAGGAAAATATGAATCTGCCTTTGAACTATATGTTTCAAAATAAATGTCATTTAAAAAAGATCCTACTAAAATATAACTTCCTTGTCTTGATATTTCAGGAACTTGACCACCAAGTTGCTTTATCATCATTTTTGCATCTTCTGATAATATTGTAGTCATATAAACAATTTCACCATTTTCGTTTTCTTGTTTTTTTTTACCAACTGCATCACCCCTTACAGCTAAAATGACAATATCTTTATAGAAAACATATTGACGCATAAAATCTACGAACTCTTTACTTTCCATTTCATAATTTCCAGTTGCAAATGCCCTATTATGTTTTACCGTTAGATCTATATTTCTTTCCAAAACAAGTACATTTATACCTTGCTTGCCATTTAATATGGGATATTCGTCACCTATTTTAACACTAACTAATCCACTACAATTTTTGCAATCGCCACCTGAAATAATACTTATCTTTCTAAATATGTCATCAGGACTAATGCAAGTACCATTGTCATCTGTAGCATTTGGGTCATAGTTTAAAGCCCAATCTCTATTGCATCCTTTTAATTTAGTTTGACATATACATTCAGGACATAAATTTTTGCATGATTTTGTAAATTTACATAAATCACATGTACCTTTAACTTCACAGCCAATACAATCCTCTTCGCAACTTGTTGTTGCAAACATATTATAATTACCTGCATTTTTATCCATACAACCTAACTTATGATATCTACATTTATGATTAGCAGATATATTAGCGTCAGGATTGTAATTGATTGCAGTATCATCTTTGCATCCAACTTTTCTACTATAAACATAGAAATAAATTGCTATCAATAATATTATTACAAATATAGGTATTTTAAGTAAATTTATAATCATTATATTATTTAATATAATAATATAAAGAAATTATTTTATCTAAAAATTCCACATTGTGATGCATTTTTGACATAACTTGGTGTTTTGTCATAATCAATTGTAATTTCATCATTCACACTTATGTTTTTGCTAACTGTCACATAATAGTCATTATTATTTCTCTGTAGGTATGTATTTGGTTCAAATGAATGATTAATAAATCTAGATAAATAAGAAATTTTATCATTCTTGATTCCTGTAAAAATTATTTTGTCTTTAGTTAAATTTCTATTTGCATGTAATCCATAGCCATGTATGTTACTATTACTGATTTTTATATTATTTAATATATCATAATTAAAATCGTCATATTTCACAGTTATTTTTTCACCTTCATGTATATCTTGATTTGCTTCTAAACAATAAGATCCATTTATTTTTTTATTACTTAATATTGCGTTTGGGTTTTCACTATGACTATATATAAATGGATTAATAACATCCCCTTTATTTATTTTTTTATATGCAATTAAATTATCAAAACGTTCATAATAAAATTTTCTATGAAAAAAGTATAATAAAAATATCATTATTATTATGTAAATTATCATATATATATCTGCTATATTAAAAAAAATATATATTTATTTAATATAATGAATGAAAATATTTTAGTGTGTTCTTATAACTATTTTCCTAATTTAGCTCATAAACCACATGGAAAAGAAAATAAAATACCATTAAGAATAATAAATTATTCAATAAATAAATTAATTGATGTAAAAGATTCTTATAATCCTGCATTTGTATTAAAACATCCTGATAAAAATATAGTTTATATTTGTTGTGAGTCAATATATGAAGGTGATATAATGACATTAAGTTATGACTCAAATTTTAACTTCACATTATTAGATATTGTAAAATCCGGCAAGTCAACGTGTTATTTAGAGTTAGACTTAAAAAAAAATAATTTAATTTCAATTAATTATTGGGATTCCACTATAAAAATTCATCCTTTAAAAAACTTTATTGCTCAAAAATGTAGCTATACCGTAAATTCAAAAATAATTAATTCTAATAGAGTAAATCATTTGAAAGATAGACAAAAAGAGTCACATAATCACTCTATTTTATTATATACACATCATAATAAAGATATTGCTTTTGTTCCAGACTTAGGAAAGGATGTTATTAGAATTTTTGAGTTACAAAATAATTACTTAAAGTCTTTAAATAAACTTAAATTAAAAAAAGGAAGTGGTCCTAGATATATACGAAATAAAGATAATTATTTATATGTTATAAATGAATTAAGTTCAACAATTGACGTAATTAAAATAGATACTACATGTTTAAAATTTATTGATTTAAAAATAATTCAAAAAATATCAACAATTCCAAAGAATTTTGAACAAAAAAATACGTGCGGAAATATAGCAATACATCCTTCTAATAATTTCATATTTGCTTCAAATAGAGGTCATGATAGTATTGCTGTTTTTGAAATATTAGAAGATTATAAATTAAAATTAATAAATATAATTTATTGTATGGGAAAAACACCTCGTCACTTTACAATAAATAAAAATGGTTCTGTTTTATATGTTGCTAATCAAGATTCTGACAATGTTAGCATTTTTAAGTTTGAAAATAAATCTCTTATTTACGATAATGACATAAAAGTTGATTCACCTAATTTTATAATAGAATTATAAATATTATGTATGGTAATTTTATTATATATTCTAATTATATAAAAATGTTAAAACGATTTATTGCTAGTAATAAAAATTTAATACTAAAAAGACAAATATTTACAAAACCATCTACAATTTATGAAGTATTAAATAGTTCCAAAAAAGAACAAGTGAATGCAATTCGTAGTAAAATAAGTATTGATATAAATGCAAATTGTATAGAGTGTTACAATATTATGAAAGAAAATAATCTAAATTATATAAAAGTTACTGATGATAATAAAACCGTGGGTACATTAAATATATCAGATATTAGATCCAAAAAAATATGGCATGATTGTAATGTAAATGAATACCTAAAAATTTTAGAAGATAAAAAATTGATAAATTAATGTTTTATATTACAATTTCATGATTATAATAAAATGCAGAAACAAATCGATAACGAACTTAATATAATTAAAAGGTCTAAAATAAGGATAAAGGAAATTTATGTCAATAATTTTATAGAGCAATTAAATTATACGTCTCAAAAAGATGTGATTGGTATTTTCCTAACTTGGCTATTGGAGAAAGATGAAGCTAATTTTTTATCTTCAATATTAAAACCGTCAAATCATCAAAGTTCTAGCTCTGTTGTAGCAGCTAACTCACGCCAACAATGTAAAGATTTTTATCTAATAGATATATTGAAGTCAAATGAGTTTCAGAAATTAGATGTATTAAAATCAATCTTTATTCAAAATAAAGACAAAAATGAAAATGTAAACATGTATATAAACTTAATTGATATTTTGATAGAGAAATATAGAATAGAATGGTCTAAGCAATCATATGAAAAATCTGACTTAGAAAATATAATTTTTAAGATTTTGAATGATACAATTCAAAGAAAACGGTCAAGTAGTGATAGTTTTAGTAATAATAGTAAAAGATCAAAAAAGTAAATAAATTAAAGAATTAATTATAATTCTAAATTATGGTTAGTATGTTAATATTAGAATTAACATCTCAATATCTTAATCCATACGAATGTTTAAGATTACTTAAACTAAATAAAAATTATAGAAAGTATTTAAGAATGCATCCAAAATTTTAATATTTATAAAAATTGATTTTTATATATATTAAAATATATTTTATATATAATATTTAATGACCGAATTATTTAATCTTCGTAAATTACAACATCATAAATACTTGTTACATAAAAATAAAGAAAAGTTAAATTATTATTCTTCAGTGCTACCAGAATATGAATTAATATTATTAAAAAAGATAATAAACTTTAGAGTAATTGAAAGAATACAATATTTTTTTAGAAAATACAAATTTTCAGATAAATTATGTACAAATTTACATGAAATAATTGATATAAATCCAAATGACATTATTAAAGTTAGAATAGATAATGATATATTTGGTTATCATTATCTAACATTAGATGTTCATTTTAATATTGATGGATATTGTGATATAAAAACAAAAACATCATTAGATGCATATACTATTAGAAGAATAATCAAATGTATTAAAAGAAAGTCAAAATATAAATATACGTCATTAAGTAACTATAATAGGATAAATGGCTATTATGAAAGTAATAATATTGATTTTGATTTAAGCGATATATTAAATTTATTTGAATCAAGAGGAATTAATAAATTAAAGGTAACTAATGATATGTATGAAGAATGGTTGCAAAATGATGATGGTGATGTTTATGCATTAGAGTTAATAACAAATGATTCAATGAATTTTAATAGATCATACGCTATATTTGACGACTCTCCTTCAATGGAGGATGATATAAAACTTTCATTGAATATATTTGCTCAATTAAAAGCAAAAACAAATACAAATAATTTTTACTACAAGCTAATTAAGCCATTAAAAGGAAAAAGAATTAAGTTGAAATGTTTAGTAAATCCAAGTGAATTGTTTAATGATATAAAAAAACAATTAACCTTAGATATTGAAAAACACAAAATATTAA
>MDTG01261897.1_pt1 | contig 11631 bp, 15 predicted proteins | sample 811421 | NCBI WGS metagenome assembly MDTG01 (sample SAMN05326645, study PRJNA326480) | marine metagenome | isolation source: seawater | place: Pacific Ocean: South East | collected 2011
AACCTTTTGATTTAAATAGAATGTAATAATAGAAAAAAATATTAATATTAAAGATATTAAATAATAAATTAAATAATATTCATTTCTTTTTCCGTCCCAATAAATTTCTGATTTGTAAAATGTATATATAAAAATTAAAATTGAAATTATTAAAATTGATGGAGAAAATTTTTTAATTAAAAAATTCATTGAAAATTTCTAGTTTCAGAAATATCCTCATTAAGCTGTTCATAATGAAAGATATTAGTTTTAGAATGAAATAAAAATATAGAGCCAACAATAATTGCTCTTAAACATACTATTTTTGCGCAATTTACAAATTTCATTCATTAACTAGATATCAAAAAAAATTTTATGAAACACTAAAAATTTGTTAATTATTTAATATGAATATTAAATTTAAAAATGAAATTAAAATAAGTTCTAATAGAAGTTTTGGTATTGTTTTTTTTATTGTATTTTTAATTATAGCCCTCTATCCATTATCCAAAAATGGAGAAATAAGAATATGGTTTGTAATAGTTTCTCTAATCTTTCTACTTTTAGGATTATTTAACTCAAAAATTTTAACTCCACTAAACAAGCTTTGGTTTAAATTTGGGGTAATTTTAGGAAAAATTATTTCACCATTAGTAATGGGTATAATATTTTTTTTAGTGGTTACACCAATTGGTTTGGTTATGAGATTATTTGGAAAAGATTTGTTAAACTTGAGATATAATTTGAATAAATCTTATTGGATTGAAAAAGATGGTCCAAAAAGTAAAATGAAAAATCAATTTTGATATGAGTTTCATAAAAGAATTTTGGGAATTTTTAAGAGTTAGAAAAAAATATTGGCTTTTGCCAATTATAATTGTTTTAGCTTTATTTGGAGGTTTAATAATTTTAACTCAAGGTTCAGCGGTAGCTCCATTTATATACACAATTTTTTAAAGTGAAATTTATATTAGGTATTTCGGCATTTTATCATGATAGTGCAGCTTGCATTCTAAAAGATGGAAAAGTAATTGCAGCAGCACAAGAAGAAAGGTTTACTAGAAAGAAACATGACCCAAATTATCCTCACAATGCAATAAATTTTGTATTAAAATTTGCTAACTTAAAATTAAGTAAGGTAGATCAAATAGTTTTTTTTGAAAAACCATTTCTAAAATTTGAAAGATTATTAGAAACATATGTCGCTTTTGCACCAAAAGGTTTTGGCTCTTTTACAAAAGCAATGCCTTTATGGATCAAAGAAAAACTATTTCAGAAAAATTTGTTATTCAATTTACTAAAAGAACATGATCAAAATTATAAGTCAGATAATAATATTTACTTTTCTGATCATCACTTAAGCCATGCTGCGAGTGCTTTTTTTCCTTCACCTTTTGAAGAAGCAGTTGTTTTGACTGCTGATGGTGTGGGAGAGTGGGCAACAACCACAGTTGCTGTTGGAAAAAACAATAATTTAGAAATTAAAAAAGAAATTCACTTCCCACATTCACTTGGGCTCTTGTATTCTGCTTTTACTTATTATGCTGGTTTTAAAGTTAACAGTGGAGAATACAAACTTATGGGATTAGCACCCTATGGAAATCCTATTTATGAAAATAAAATTAAGAAGCTTATTGATATAAAAAGTGATGGAACCTTTAGGCTAGATTTAAAATATTTTAATTATGCAACTGGTTTAACTATGACTAGCGAAAAGTTCCATGCTTTATTTGGACAAAAACCCCGTGACCAAAAAAAAGAAAAAATAACTCAATTTCATATGGATATTGCAGCTTCAATACAAAAAGTTACAGAAGAAATAATGATCAAATTAGCAAAATCTATTAAGAAAGAATATAGTATTAACAATCTATGTTTAGCCGGCGGTGTAGCATTAAATTGTGTTGCTAATGGAAAAATTCTCCAAGAAAAAATTTTTGATAATATTTGGATCCAGCCTGCAGCTGGTGATGCGGGAGGATCTTTAGGAGCTGCTTTAGCGCTATGGCATTTAGACCAAGGGAATCAAAGATCAGTAAATTTACATGATGATATGATGGGTTCATATTTAGGTACTGAGTTTAACCAAGATGAAATTGAGAAAGAATTAGAATTTTTAGGGGCTAATTATGAAACCCTAAGCTATGAGAAATTGATTGATAAAACTGCTGAATTTTTAACTAATGATAAAGCGATAGGTTGGTTCCAAGGTAGGATGGAATTCGGACCTAGAGCTTTAGGATGTAGATCAATCTTAGGAGATCCAAGATCTGACAAAATGCAAAAAAATTTAAATATAAAAATTAAATATAGAGAAAGCTTTAGACCTTTTGCCCCATCAATTCTTAGGGAAGACTTACCCAAATGGTTTAATATTAATGTTGATAGCCCCTATATGTTATTAGTAGCAGATATTAATAATGACAAAAAAATTAAAATGACTAGCGAGCAAGAAAATCTATTTGGTATTGATAAATTAAATATAAAGAGATCAGAAGTTCCTGCAATTACCCACGTTGATTATACAGCTAGAATTCAAACTGTCACAAAAAATATCAATAATCGATATTATGACTTAATTTCTAAGTTTAAAGAAAAAACAGGTTGTCCTTTATTGGTAAACACTTCATTTAATGTCAGGGGTGAACCGATAGTAAACACTCCTGCAGATGCTTTTAATTGTTTTATGGGAACGGAGTTAGATTATTTGGTTATAGGTAATTGTATTTTAGATAAATCAAAACAAAATACAAATCTTAAAAAGGATTATAAAAAAAAGTTTGAGTTAGATTAAAAATAATACTAGAAAATGCAAGTAATATTTGAAAATGATTTAGAAAGTAGCGATTTAGTGCTATATGGAACGATTTATTTTAAAGGTAAATTAAATAATTTTTATTTTAATTCTATTATGTTATCTGACAAAAATTTTATGTTTAGAACTTTTCTCTAAAAAGTCTAAAATTAACAGACTATTTTTTTCTATTAATTTTAAGCTTAAAAATAAACTTTTATTAAAATTTTTAATATTTTTACTTGTAACATTGGAAACCAAAGGGAAATTAATAGAATTTTTTTTTGAAGAAATTAAATTTGTCATTTTTATTTTTAAATCCTTATTAAGATTAATTTTCAAATTATTATTTTTAGATTTTATCACAATCATAAATACGTGTTTTTTTAGAATTTTAGATTGAACACTTAATTGTGATTCATCGCAACTTTTAAACAAAACTTCTCCAGACATTTCATGGTATGAAGTATTTTTTGAACGAAAAAATTTTATATTTTTTTTATTTTCAAATTTTAAACTAAAATCATTTTTTAATAGAGAAAATAAGCTTAAAAAGTGTATCAGGTTAGTTAACATACCTCCACTATTTATAAAAATATTCATTGATATTTTTTCATCTTTTAATCTTAATTTTAAATGATTTATAATGAAATCAGCCCATGTATTAACATAAGCTTTGACTTTCTTTTTTTTTATATGTCTTAAAATTTTTACGTACTCATTACTTTTAGAAAAAACAAATTTTTCAAGTAAAATATAAATTAATTTATTTTGTCTGATAAGACTTTTTGTAATCTTAAAACGTTCTTTTGGGTTTGTAGAAATTATACCAAGATAATAATTTTTATTCTTCGGAAAACTATTTAAAAATTTTATATCATGAGAGTAATATTTATTTTTAAGAAAATTTAATCTTTTAAAATTCTTCTCATATATTTCTATCTCATAATTTTTCAATTTTAGTAAAGATTTTAAATGCGCTTCACCCATGCCACCCAGTCCAACAATTAAAATTTTTCTTTTCATTTGGATTAGAATTAAATAAAAAAGTATAATCAACTTATATTTTTTTATGCAAAAAAGTAAAATTATTTTTATTGGATCTTCAAATATAATTAATCATCACATTCTAGCGGCAAAACAAAATGGATTTGATTTACATGGTATATGTACTACCAGGAAAAATAATTCTAAGATACTGCCATTAGGTAAAAAATATAAAATAAAAAAAATTTATAAAAATATAAATCTAGCTTTAAAAGATGCAAAATCCCAAGAAAATATTTATTTTGTTATTGCCTCTAGAATAAAAGATAATGTTAAAATTATAAAGAAATGTTTAAATATAAATTCAAAAGTAAAAATTTTAACAGAAAAACCAATTAGTCTTAATCATAATGAAATAAAATATTTAATAAAATATAGTGATAGGATTTTTGTGGGATATAACAGAATATATTACAAGAGTGTCACATTTTTAAAAAAACATTTAGAAAATAAAAAAAAATTAAATGTTATTATTAAATGTCCTGAAAAAAATAAAAAAAATATTTACACAAATTCATGTCATATTTTTTCAATATTATACTATTGTTTTGGAGATCTAAAATTAATTTACAAAATTGAAAATAATTCTTTTATAAATTGTGTTTTAAAGGACAAAAAAGAAAATGTTTTTTATATTAGTTTTTATTTTAATGTTTCAGAAAATTTTTCAATACAAGTTTATGAAGGAAAGACTAATTATCAATTAAAACCTATTGAAAAACTTTCATTGTTTGAAGGTATAAAAAAAAAAAAAATAAATAATCAAACTCAATATTTTCCAAAGAGAAAAATGGTCATCGAAGAAAAATTTTTAATAAAACCCGGATTCTATGAGCAATACCTAAATTTTAAAAAATTTTTAAATAACAAAAACCATATAAAATTTTCAGTTAAAAACAGCTATAAATTAATCAAAATTATATCTGAAGTATGTAAATAGAAAAATTGCTATTTATTATTCTTTTTTATTTTAAATCTTTTTTCTCGTCAATATCTAATGTTTCTTCCGTTATAAAAGGTAAAATTCTGCCACACAAACGATTGCTTTTACTATTCATAAAAAAGTTTGGTTTATGAATATCAACATAACCATTTGGTAAATAAGTTTTTGGGAAGTTTTGTCTTGGTCCAGCGTAATATTCACCTTTTATATAATCATCAAAAAATCCAATCAGTCTATTATTTTTTATTTTTAGCATTTTATGAGGAGGTTGATTGAAAAGAGAAACTGATCTCATGGAATCATATTTTTTTTTATTTTTTAGAAAGTAAGTTATACCTTTATCTATTACTTTTACATTTCTATTGGGAGTGGTTGGTCTTAACAGAACAATTAAATCGGGAATATAATTTTCTCTTTTTAAAAAATTACAACAGTGTTTTATATATTGTATATCCCAAGATCTATCCGAGCTTATTTTTTTTGGTCTCAGAAAAGGGACCTCTGCACCAAACTTTTTTCCTATTTTTTGATACTGCTTAGAATCTGTTGAAAGTATAATTCGATTAATATTAGATGAAGCTTTTGCAGACAAAATGCTATGTGCTAACAAAGGTTTGTCTTTATATTTCACTATATTTTTATTTTTTATTGATTTTGATCCAGATCTTGCAGGTATAATTGCGAGAATTTTCATTTCTAGTGTTTAAGTAATTTTGAGCCTTTATTCTCAAATTTTAGGTCTATATAACTTAATTTTTTAGTTTTTATTGATTTGATTGCTTTTTCTTTTTTAATAACATTTACTAAAAAAAAACCACCTCCTCCAGCACCAATAAGTTTCGCACCAAGAAAGCCCTTGATTTTTTCAGTTTTTTTAAAAACTTTATTAATTTGATTGCTGCTCATATTTTGTGTTAATTTTTTTTTTAAATACCAATGACTTGTTAGCAAAATTCCTATTTGTTTGATGTCATTATTTTTTAAACATTTTAAAATAGACTGATTAAAAGACTTTATTTTTTTGTAATAATTTAAAGTAGTTTTTAAATTTTTTTTCTGAGCTTTAATTATAGATGAGGAATCTCTTTTTACATCGCTAAAAACTAAAATAAAATGGTTGTTTATTATTTTTTTTATTTTATTTTCATTTATTTTTCTTATACTAATTTTCTCTCTTTTTGTAATGATCACATCCAAAAAACCACCATATGTGCTTACTATTTGATCCTGCCACCCACCAGCTAAACCACATATTTTTCTCTCAATTTTATATGCTGTTCTAAAAATTTCAGTATTTGATAAATTTAGTGATTTAAATTTTGAGATACACTTTATTAATCCTACCACCATGGCACTTGAAGATCCTAATCCAGTAGATGTTGGGACTGTAGTGACTATAGATACTTGTAATTTTTCTTTTACATTGAAATATTTTATAGTTTCTCTAATAAGATCTTGCTTCATTTCAGAAATATTATTAGTAAAATCTACTGATGAGGTTTGTATCATATAATTTTGATACAATTTTCTTTCTAACAAAATAACATACACATACTCTTTAATTGCAGCTGACAAAAATCTAGAACCAAATTTTTTATAAAAAAAGTCAATATCTGTTCCTCCCCCAGAAAGAGGAATTCTATAGGGTGTTTTTGATATTATCATTAATAAACTAAGTCTATGATTTTAAGTCTGTAAAATTGATTACTGATCCAGATTTAATATCGCTCTTGAATTTTTTATTAATTATCTTATCATATTGTTTTGGTAAAATTCCGTTTTTATTATAAGTGACAGCAGTTTTAACATTATAAAATTTTACTTTCTCATTCTTTTTTACATCTTTCCTAGTTACAAATTTTCTAATCAAAACATCATGTAAAACTTTCTCGGATTTTAGAAATTTTTTATTATCTGATCCTAAAGCTTCTTTAATACCTCTAACTAAATTTGTCATTTCTTTAAACTCATGAAATTCTAGTGAAGCTGCATGATCTGGTCCTAGCATTCTCCTACTTAAAGTGACATGTTTTTCTATCACCTTTGCACCTAATGTTACAGCTCCAGCAGCACCAACAGGACCTATGCCGTGCCCAGAAAACCCAACGTCTTCATTTAATAATTTTTTTAATTTTGGAATACATTTTAAATTTTTATCAGAATTTTTAGACGGATAAGCCGATGTGCAATGCAAAAAAATATGTTTAGTTTTAAATTTATTAAAGATTTTTTGGGTTTTTAATATCTCTTTATAAGTAGACATTCCTGTGCTTATAATTGTAGGTTTTCTTTTTCTAGCAACGTATTCGCAAAAGTGATAATTGGTAGCGTCTATACTAGCTATTTTAAGAAAACTTACACCAAGCTTAACTAGAAAATCCACACTTTTTTCATCCCATGGTGTAACTACTAAATCGACTTTAAGTTTTTTACAAAGTTTTTTTATTTCTATATAATTTTTTTCACTAAGCTCTAATCTTGTATCTGGATAAGTCCAGGCTCCAAATTTTGGAGATTTTCGATAAATATCATTTTCATTTTTACTAAGATAGCCTTTGGCTTTTCTTAATTTTGTTTTATCATTAACTAAATCTTCTACATTTCTTTTTTGAAATTTAACTGCGTTTGCTCCTGATTTTACCGATTCCCTAATGAGTTTTTTCGTTAAGGACAAATAACCATTATGATTTATACCAATTTCAGAAATTATATATGGATCTTTATTAAATTTAATAACATTTTTGCTCATTTTTAATTTTTTAATTTTTCCTCTAAGAGTTCACAAATACAGTGAAGTAAAGACATGTGTGCTTCTTGTATCAATGATGTTGTATTATTTTTAACGTGAAAACATATGTCTGAAATTTTTTTTAACTCACCACCAGTTTTACCAACAAATGAAACTATATTCATATTTAACTCTTTAGCTTTCAAAGCAGCTTTAACTAAATTAGACGAGGCTCCTTCAATAGAACCTCCACCGGTAGTAATTAACACTAGTATATCATGCTCATTACCATGGGCCTCAATTTGTCTCTCAAAAAACGAATTAAAATTGAAATCATTTCCCCATGCGGTCAGTGCAGCTGATGTTCCAGTTATTGCAAAAGCTGAAATAGGTTTCCTGTCAGATGCTTTAAATGTGCATTGCAATTCTCCCGTAAAATGTTCAGCATCAGCACATGAACCTCCGTTGCCCGCTACAAGCAACTTCTTTTTCTTATTTTTAGTGTCTATAATTAAGTTTGAAAAACTAATTAATTCTTCTTCAAAACTATTTAGTGTTGAAATTAGCTGAGAACTTTCAAGAAAATAATCTCTAATTTTCATTTATATCTTTATATATTTTTGTTTTATTAAAAACTTTGCCCATTCAATATCAATCTTTGAATCAACATCAATTAGATATAATTGATCAGTAATAAATGCAAGAGTATTTTCACCATGTGTTTTCCGATTTAAAAGTAAATTTTTTTTGCTAATAATATCTATTAATCCATTTGGCTTATATGTTTTTTCATAATATTGTCTTGGTTGATTGAGTTTATTTGCATCAAAATCCATTTTTAATAAAGAGCAAATTTTTTTTTTTATTACTCTAACATTTTTATATGCGCTAGATTGATATAAAGAAACTGACCTCATTGTTTGCAAGTCAGAAACTTTATTCGTAAAAAAGAAATTGATACCTCTTGATATAATATTTTTATTTCTGAATGGAACTGTTGGACTTAAATGAGCAAAATAATCAGGTGTTGACACTTTCATTTTATTAAATTTTTTAAGCATAAACATATACAAATCATTATCTGTAGCTTTATCGGATGCATTTTTTTTTGGTCTTAAATATGGAATTTCTGCACCACACCTCTCTGCAATTTTTGCGTATTTATTTGAGTCAGTTAAAAATAAAACTCTCTCAAATTTATTAGAATTTATGGCGTCTTTAATAGTGTAATATATTAGGGGTTTGTCTTTAATTTTAATAATATTTTTATCTTTCAACCCTTTTGACCCAGATCTTGCAGGAATAATGGCCCATATTTTTTTTTTCATATCACCAAATAGTTCTTCCACCATCTATTACGACAGTCTGGCCAGTCATATAAGAATTTTCCTCACTAGCTAAAAACTTTATAGCTTGCTTATACTCAGTTTTTTTTGCCCACCTATTTAATGGGACTCTTTTTTTAACATTATTAATGAGATATTTTGGTTGATTATTTAAAACTGCTCCTAAAGCGAGAGTATTACACCTTACATTTTTATTTGCCCAATAGGTTGAAAAATATTTTGTAATTCCTGAAATTGCATGTTTAGAGATAACATAGCTTATTGGCTTGAAATTCTTTACTAAATTAATATTTTCTTTTTTATGATACACTCGTTGATCAGGAGCATTTATACCTAAATCTGACGATATATTTACTATTGTTCCTAACCTTTTTTTTGCCATTTCCAATCCAAATATTTTGCTACAATTAAAAGTTCCTATTATCCCAACTTCGATTTCATCTAAGATTTTTTTATCATCATAATCTTCAATAGTATTTATTTTTTTTTTTAATTTTTTTTCTCTCATTTTTGGATTTTTTTCAGCATTATTTATAAGACAACTTATAAAAATGTTTTTCATTTTTAAATTATTTTTTAGCTCATCGACGTTATGAGTATTCCTAATATCACATTCAAAAATTAAAAATTTTTTCGTCTTATATTTTTTTTTTAACTTTTGTTGAACATTTTGTAATTTTTTTAAATCAAGATCTACCAATATAACATTGTAACCCTCTTCAGCTAACGCTTCTGCATGAAATGGCCCTAGCAAGCCAGCACAACCAGTTATCAACGCAAATTTATTTTTTAATATTTTCATTAAAGTTTTTAATATTAATTATCATATCATTTAAATATTTAAAATTCGATCTATATGTTTGAAATGTTAAGTCTTTAAGTTTTTTTAAATTATTTATTCGCTTATTTAAAATTTTTAATTCTTTGAATTTTTTTGGTATATTTTTTGATTTACCATAATTTTTCTGTCTAAATTTTATATGAAAAGAAATTATTTTATTACTGAATTTTTCTATAAATTTATCTAAATTTTTACCTGAGGCTCTAAAGTTTCCAATATCAATTAAAATATTAAGATTGGACAAAGATTTAATTTTCAATAAATTTTCTAGTTCTCTCAAACCTAAATCAGTTTCAATACAGATATCACTTTTTTTTGACAGTTTTTTTATAATTTTAGAAAGACAGTATATGGTTTTAAATTTTTGTATATTATTTTTATATCTACATGTTTCTTCTATTGGTATTGTAATTCTTGGAATTTTAATTTTTTCTTGAATAACACTTAACTTATATAAAATCCATTTTAATTCATCTTTTGTTAATGTATATAGAGGTTTATTCATTATAAAATCTAAAGCTATGGATGTCATTTTCATTTTATTATAATTTAGTTTTGAGTTGATATTTTTAATTTGATTATTGTTAAAAATTGGATTTGATAAATCAGATATAATCCATTCCACTCCATCAAAACCAAATTTTTTTCCAAGTTTTATTTCATTTTCCCAATTTTCAATTGGGAAATATTGAAAATTTATTCCTACTTTTTTTGAAAGTCTGCCTAAAACAAAAGCATAATCAATTTTAGGGTATTTTTTTAATACTTTAACCATTTCAAATTTTTATTTATTTCTTCTTTAGTTTTAAAGCTAATTTAAGAGAAGATATTCCATTTAATACATCAAATGAATTTGAAATTTTCTTATTTTTCTTTATCGAATTTAAAAAATAACCTAACTGTTTTTTAAATATTTCATTTCTGTCAAATTTAAATTTAAATTTTTTTACATTATTATTCTTGTAGACAAACACATCACCCGAATGAAGATCACAAGATATTTTTCCTAATTTACCTAAAATATTTATTTTTCTTTTTTTGGGTCTTTCATAGAAATTTAGATGAATATTACATATAGTTTTTTTATTATTTTTACTTAATAGCAATGTTGATGTAAAAGTGTCCTCAACGTTAATTTTTAAATCTGTTACTTTATTAAGAAAAGAGTTTTTTATTTTTATTTTGTGATCTTTAAATAAAAACAATAAATAATCAATTTCATGAATTTGACATAATACAACACCACCTCCTTGGTCTTTCCTGGCTGCATAAGAGTGCTCATAACTTTCATAAGGATGAAAATCATTTATATTTTCTCCATGATGAATATCAACATACCATACTTCACCTATAATTTTTTTATCTAATAAACTTTTTAATTTGAGTATTATAGGGTTAAATTTTAATTGATAACCCATCATATGTTTTAATTTTTTATTTTTTATTAATTGAGACTTTAGTTTTTGAATATTTTTTAAACTACTACCAAGAGGTTTCTCAACAAATATATTTATATTTCTTTTTGCAAGCCAAATAGCTTCATCTACGTGGAAATTTGATGGTGTACATATAAAAGCTAAATCAATTTTTATTTTAGATTTTTTAAAGTCATAGAGAGATTTAAAATATCTAATGTTATATTTTTTTTTAATATCAGTTTTAATAACTTGATTTTTCTTATTTAAATTTGGTGTAAAAAATTTTTTTCTTATAGCGTAGAAATTTGTTTTTTTATCTAAAGCATATAAGTTTCTTAAATGTCTTTGGCCAATAGAGCCTAGGCCCAAGAATAAAGCATTCATTAATTTCTTGTAATTTTTTTAAAATTTAAATGCAAGTCTTATCATGATGATATAAAAAATTTTTTTCAGTGCATAAATTAAGCCAATTGAGCTATTAGTACTGGTCAGCTACATGCGTTACCGCACTTCCACACCCAGCCTATCAACGTGG